>Ga0155774_114_pt3 | contig 146673 bp, 145 predicted proteins | sample RifCSPlowO2_01_FD_107428 | JGI IMG/M metagenome (GOLD analysis project Ga0155774, IMG submission 107428) | Candidatus Yanofskybacteria bacterium RIFCSPLOWO2_01_FULL_43_22
TATTTACGGAATTTGCCCGAAGATTTAAGAGAAGAGGGTGTTTAAGAAAGATGCCAGAAATGAAACTGGCTTTGGTTTTTGATTATCTGTTCCGCGCGGAACAAAAGGCCGTCTTTAGCTGACGGCATCTGGACGATTGTGATTCATTAGATCTTCAAGCGTATACCAACCGGCAAAACTCAAACACATCTGAATTACTGTTAAATGGCTCCCTGTTTTACGTTTCTTTTCTGGGTTTGATACAAATTCTTTCAAGTCATCAGTTAAGAAATATGCGTGTGCCAAGATTTCATCTTTGCTAAGAGACGCGAAAGTTCTCTTGGGATCAATTCTTTTTTTGAGAACACCAGCAGCCCGTAGCCGTCTTTCATACATATTTACAACGGAAATGATTTTTTCTGGTGTCAACTAAGTTTCCACCTTTCAGGTAAGAACTGTTAAAAACAGTACAAAAATAATGATATTTAAGCAAGCTTCGCGCGGAACAAATTGACACCACTATTCTAATTTATTAGATTTAAGTAGGTTTTTTATAAAAAGCGACAAGATGACCGAGTCAAAATCTGCCCCAAGCCGATTTAAAGAGACTCTTGAAGAAGCAAGCAAAAGAGTTGCTAGGTGGCCTGATTGGAAGAAAAGTTATGCCTTAAGAGCCAGCGAAGCAGATTTGAAGAAACACTTGTTAGAACGTGAAAAGCGCTAATTAGCGCTTTTTTGTTCCGCGCGGAACATTAGAAAAGTACGCCCAGGAGCGAGACCCCATTCCCACTTGAGGCCGTTTGGTTTCGCCAGGTAACACAATACTAAAATTAACTAATAATTTGCTTTTGCAATAAATTTTAGCCGGAAAACTCCGACTATAGTCGGAGGCAAACGGTTGCTGAAATTTATTAAGCAAATTGATAGTTAATTTTAGTATTTGTCTGGCGAAGATCCGAAGGACGTAACCAACAGGCCGATAAGTGGGGATGGGGGCGAGCGACGCTATGCCAACTCCGAAAATATGCTCTCATTAACCCGAAAGGCGAGCGCTTCGGCAATATGGTTCTCTCTGACTATCTCTGAGCCATCCAGATCTGCCATTGTGCGACCCAGCTTTTTTACTTTATGGTAGGTTCTCATTGAAAGATTCTTGTTGGCAACAGCATTTTTGAGCATTAGCTCGGCTTCTGGCTCAAGAACACAGTATTTATCTATGTTTTTAAAATTAATCTCGGCATTTGTATAAATACTTTCTTTGGAAAACCTCTGTGCTTGTGCTTTTCTGGCTAAATCTATCGACTTTCTCATTTCCTCAATATTTATCGGCTTTTTACGGTCATATTCTTGAACAGTTTCGTTTTGAGGTGTTTCGCGCGAAACATTTATTTGAATGTCCATCCTGTCTAGCAACGGCCCTGATATTTTCTTTCTATACCTAATGACGCTGATGGGGGAGCAAATGCAGTTCAACTTATCATCGCCATAGTTGCCACATTGGCAAGGATTCATAGCCGCTACAAGCATAAATTTGGCTGGTAGTGTGGCAGAACCAGCGGCTCTTGAGACAGTAACCGTTCCGTCTTCCAGCGGCTGTCTTAGGGCCTCTAATACGCTCCTGGGAAATTCCGGGAGTTCGTCCAAAAATAATACTCCTCGGTGAGCCAAACTTATCTCTCCTGGCTTAGGGTGTGTTCCTCCACCGATAACCGCGACAGCCGAAGTGGTGTGATGCGGATTCCTGAATGGCCGTTTATAAGACAGATACGAGTCCTTGATAAGCCCGGCAGAACTGTAGATTCGAGCAACTTCTATTGATTCTTCAAGGGCCATTGGCGGTAGAATTTCTGACAAGGCTTTCGCTAATATCGTTTTACCGGAGCCCGGGGGACCAAACATCAGTATATTGTGGCCGCCGGATGCTGCAACAAAAAGAGCTCTTTTAGCGCTTTCCTGCCCTTTTATATAAAGAAGGGAGTTTGAATTTTCGAGACCGCCATCGTCAGATAATTGTTCGCTAAAAACATAAGGGACGATAGGGGATAGACTGGTAATATGCCTTATCACATCATTTAAGGTAGCGGCGCCTATAACATTTATTCCTTTTACCGCCGATGCTTCTTTGGCATTGACGCCAGGAACAATGAGTTCCTTAAAACCAAGTTTTTTAGCCAGAATAGCCACCGACAACACCCCGCTCGAATGCCTAAGAGAGCCGTCCAAAGATATTTCTCCGACGATAAGCCTTTTTTCCGGACTAAACTTTATTTGTCCGCTCTCAAGAAGGCACCCGAGAGCGATGGGCAAATCGTAAGACGGCCCTTCTTTTTTGACATCGGCAGGCGCTAAGTTGATGGTTATTTTCTTATGCTTTCCGCTTGGAGGAGTCAGTCCGCTATTTTTTATCGCTCCGGCTATCCTTTCTTTCGACTCTTTCACTGATTTATCCGGCAGACCAACTATATTCAAAGAGAAAAGGCCGGGGCTTGAGTCAACCTCGACCTCTACAAGTTTAGCGTCTATTCCCACAACAGAAGCTGAAAATATTTTAACTGGCAAGATAATTATCGCCCCCTCAAGCGTACTCTGGGCCGGTATTTAAACGGCACAAGTAATGCATCTGATGGCTTCAGGCATAGCCTTAAGCCGTTCCGACGGTATCTCCGAACCGCAATTATCACATTTACCATAAGTACCGTCTTTTATTTTTTGTCTTGTTTTCCTAATGGAGTTAAGCTTTGTCTCTAATTCTTGAGTCAAAGCAAAATTCTTATCAAGGTCAGTGATTTCCTGAGCATTCTCGTCATCCTCATTGCCATAGCTGGGCGTTCTTACAGTAAAATCGCCTGAAGCCAGCGGATTTTTGTTGGCTATCCTATTGAGCTGATCTATTAGATTCTTTTCTTCCTGTTCGAGGTCGTTATCGAGTTTTTGTAGTTCGTCTGTGGTCATAGGAATTAATATTAACTAATCTATTAAAATAGTCCAGAGAAAATAATAAAAAACGCCCGCAAAGCAGGCAAAGAACTACGATTTGGGCTTCCAAAGAGGACAGCGAGTCACCGCAAGCGCAACATTTTCTGCGACACAAACTTGATAAAACGCTTTAGCAATATGACAATTATCGGACCGACTCGGCTTAAGATTGCTGCAATTAAGGCACAAACACTCGGTTCGACGTAATGATTCTGTGGTAGGATTAACCCACACTTGTTCACTATGGTGAATTTCTTGCTTCGGCTGTGCTTGCATCTCTTTTACTCCAAAGAACCAGTGCCTAAAGAAATAGCATATATCGATTTTTGTAGCAACCCCGCACCAATTTTGCAACCTATCTGATAGCAAAGCGCTGCGCCTATAAGGGATGGGCCTATTTGGCCCCCGCGCTTTGCGAGTGTTTATCAAATAAATCTTATCTCGAGATTCTATTTTAGAGCAGTCGACAAAATTGGTGCGGGGTTAAGTTTTTACATCTAATCGCTTCGCCAAGTCTGACTTGGCTTCGCTCTTGGGTAAAAACTTAAAAGGCGCAGAGCACCCCTGTGAAAAAATGTGAAGTGTGAGTTCTGCGCCTTACGACCCTAAAGGGTCAAAAATGGATTGCCGGCAATCCACAAAATATTGTCGAATCACCAGCGAAAGAACTATGGTCTAATTATACGTGACACGAGTGGTGACAGTCAATGGTAAAACTGTTGATAATTATGTCACCAGTCCGTCAACTGGCAGAGGTGACATTTGTCACCACTTTTTGTAGGTATTAAGCGGATTTTAGTATTACTATGGTGACATCCAATTTTATATTTCAAATAGGTGTCACCAGAATATCCACAAACTACTGTTCTAGTAAAACATCCATCGTAGCGTACATTGCTTCTCTTGAGCCTGTTATGATGAGGTAGTTTTGCTCTGCAACTTCAACAACCGCATAGTCAACTGTAACATCTGGGAATGGAAAGTTCTTATATCTTATCAAGGCACTTCTGTATGTATTGTCGAGAAAATTTACGCTTTCTTCTTTGGAGATATCTTCAATCAACAGATAGTCGGCTAAGTCTTCGGCAATAGTAAGCTCCCAGTCTTTTATCATTAGCTCAACTGCGGCAACGTCCTTGATTCTTGCTACAAATGCGGTCTTTTTTAGGTTTTGGGTGTTGAGATTAACGCTTCCGTTTTTGTCGAACATTTCCGACTGGCCATAAACGGTAACTATTGAATCGACGATATTATCATTTAAAGAGGTGGGGTATATCGTCAGGTCCATATCGAGCATATCCAGAAAACTCAAGGGGGCAAGCGTGCCATCAACATCCTCAACCAAATTGATTTTTAAAAACTCGTTTCTAACAACGCTTAACGTGCCTATAAACGTTTTGAAATCCTGACCCAAGTCATCGCTTAACGTAGCTTCAAAATTAACCGAAGCACCCTCGAAGATATCACCTAAACTCTTGGCTAGAGGCGTAGAAGTAACGGTCTGAGTAGGAGTCGGGGTAGGAGATAAACCAACTTCGGGCTCTACAACCCTTAAGACCAAAAACCAATAGAGAAATCCTCCAACAACTAGTACGCCGGCTATGAACAGATAAAGTGTCGTGTTGATGCTTTTTTTCTCACCAGGTACTGTTATGGGTGGCTGAATCTCCGGCGCCTTAAATGGTCCCGGAGGTTTTTCTGGAGTAAGAAACGGCAATGGTCCTGTTTTTTCTGTTTTTCCAAGTCCGACGAAAGAAATAGGGCCGCTTGGCGGAGCTTCCGATTTGGAAACTCCGGGCATTACCGGTTTCGGCGCTTCGGGAGTCACTTTTCTTGGAATATCAACGCCGGATGGTTTTTGTCCCGACTTAATACTTGCTATATCCTCACCCATCGTCCTTATTGAAGACTTGTATTCCTGAACCGGTGAGGGTTTCGGTCCGCTGACTGGCATAGGAGAAACTGGGGGTTTAACTGGCTGTGAAAGAGGAGGAGAAGGCGGCTGCGGTCGAGACGGTCCGCCTCCGCTAATCGGGGCGGATGACGAAGGTGAGGTTGGTTGCAGTGGTCGTGGCGGTTCAGGCCGAAGAGGTCCGCCCCCGCTAATCGGGGCAGATGGTGGAGGTGGCACCGGTGGTTTAGTGTCTTTAGTATCAACAACAACCCCGGGCAAGTTCGGAGGTGGCTGATTTGAATTATTATTTTTTGATAATTCTTTTACCAAATCGTCGATGGTGCTTGTTTTGTTTTGATCGTCAGCCATTTGCAAGCGACTAGCGATTAGCAACTAGCGACTAGTTTTTTACTATTCGCTATTGGCTATTCGCTATTGGCTAATTTTGATTTCATTCTAACACAATCATCCAAAACAAGTTGTGAACAAGGAAAGAAAAACCCCGACTTATCAGTCGGGGTTGAACTCGAGTTTATGACCAGCAAGTCGTTCTCTGTATTCTTTTATTGCTGCGTGACAACCGCATTCCGGATTGTCACATTCGGAGGTAGAACTAACTGACACAGGCCCGACACTATTTAACCATCCTACGCTTTCATGCGCTGTTCTCAATTTAAGTTTCGGCTCCGTCCAGCCCATTTTATACTCCGTATTATGTCTGGGAACTAACACGAAGATACTAGTTGGAAGTAGTAAGTCAACCTATCAACATATTAAATCCGACTGTTCAAACATCTGAATGGCAAATCATCATTAGAAGTTGCCCTGAAAAAAGATGTTAAGCTTCCAGAAACACTTGGGAAAAAGGAGAAATTAAAAAGTGCGAGGTAGTCGCACTGCTTAGTCTATCCAAATATTCTGCTAGCTAAACGTTGAAAAATATTAGCTTTATTCTGTTGTGTTCTTTGAGCGTAAGCTAGGCGTTCATTGCTGGTTAGCTTGGTGACGATAAGCGGTCGTCCAATGTATCTACCGTCTTTGAACTCTGGGTCTCCCTCTCTGACAAAGTCTCCCTCTTCTAGATCCAGAAAGCTGCCCGGATTTCCATTAATAATTACTCTTGAAGTTCGGTGTCTTAGCATTTTTGCTCCTTGTTTTGAAGAAACTAAAACTGTGCCCTATGATAGCACGGCTTTAGATATTCGCCAATTTTTACGAAAATCTGTCCAAAAGATTAAGAGGAGATTTAAGAAAAGAAGGAGAGAAGAAAAGCACCCAGAATGAAACGGATACGCGAGACCATCAGTTAATTTTTAGCAACTGAAATCCTTTGGCACAAATACTAAGATATTTGAGAGATAATGCGGTCCGTCTCCGCATTATGAGCAAATACTGACGGATTTGTTAAAGGATTTCAATGCTCAAAAATTAATTGACGGTTGAGCGACGCTTCATTGTCAGCGATATCTTGCCCGATGCATCATCCACCGCCTTTACCCAAACGTGGACTTTTTGACCCATTTTAAGAACATCGGTGACCTTATCTATTCTTCTGTCAGCCATCTCCGATATATGCACCATGCCGTCTTTGCCCGGCATTATCTCCACAAAAGCGCCAAAGTCTTTTATCGCAACAACTGTTCCTTCAAACTCGTCGCCCTCTTTCGGTTCATATGTAACTTCTTGAATTAGGGCCAGGGCTTTTTTCATCCCTTCCGGAGTAGCCGAAGTAACAAACACCGTGCCATCATCTTCTATGTCGATCTCTGCGCCAGTTTCTTCAATTATGCCGTTTATAACCTTTCCTCCGGGACCTATAAGCATCCCTATTTTGGCTGGATTTATCTTTACTGTTTCAACCCGAGGAGCGTGAGGAGATAACTCTGAACGCGGAGAAGCAATGGTTTTTTCTAAAACGTCTAAAATTTCAAGGCGAGCTTTTTTTGCTTGCTCAAGCGCCTTTTCAACTATCTCAACTGTTATGCCTTCGATTTTTACGTCCATCTGCATCCCGGTGACGCCTTCCCTGGTACCGGCAACTTTCAGATCCATATCGCCGTGATGATCTTCCGGCCCCTGGATGTCCGTCAAAATTTTGTACTTCTCACCCTTTTCATCAAACATTAAGCCCATCGCAATACCGGCGGCAGGGGATTTAATTGGCACTCCGCCATCCATCAACGCCAGAGATGAACCGCAAACTGAAGCCATTGAAGACGAGCCGTTTGAAGATAATATCTCGGAAACAAGCCGTATGGTGTAAGGAAAGTTGTCTTTATCCGGAATTATCGGTTTAAGAGACCTCTCCGCCAGAGCGCCGTGACCAATATCTCGTCTCCCGCCACCGCCCAAACGTCCGACTTCACCTACACTATAAGGCGGGAAAACATAGTGATGCATAAATCGTTTCTTCGTCAAATCTATCTCCATTGTTTCTACCCATTGTTCAAAACCCGGTGCGGCAAGAGTAAGCATTGATAATGCCTGAGTGTTGCCTCTGTTGAAGAGGCCTGAACCGTGAGTATGGGGTATAACACCTACCTCGGAATTTAACTCTCTCAACTGGTCTAGTTTTCTGCCGTCCGGCCGTTTGTCCGAATCGAGAATATTCCTATGAACTATCCTGTCTATTTCCTCTTCAAAAATAACACTAGCTTCATTAAGATTCTTATCCATTTCGTGGCTTTCTTTGTATTTCTCTTTCAAATACTCCATCAGTTCGATTTTTGTCTGGCCTATTCCCTCATAGAATTCCGCCTTGTTCTTTCCGGGAGCATAGAGAGCCTTCTCAAGCTTTGACTCGCTGAAATCTCTCACAACTGCGGCAAGATCCTTGTCGCGGTTAGCCAAAATTAACTCCTTTTTCTTCGGAGCCAGATCTTTAACTATTTGGTTCTGGAATTTAATCAAGGCCTGGAATTCTTTAAACCCGGCCGCTATCGCTTCGGCCATTTCTTTTTCAGAAACTATGTTCGCGCCGGCCTCTATCATATTTATCCTGCTGGCGGTTCCGGCAACAACAACGTCAAATTCGCTCTCGATTCTTTCTTTATATGTTGGGTTAAATATGAGTTTGCCGTCGATTCTGCCCACCCTCACGCCCGCAACTGGTCCATCAAAAGGAATGTCTGAAGTCATCAGCGCCAAAGAGGCGCCAAAAAGAGCCGGTATGTCCGGATCGTTCACTCCGTCGAAAGAGAGCACGGTTGCCACCACTTGCATCTCGTTTCTGATGTTGTTATCGAAACGGGGGCGAATAGTCCTGTCTATCAAACGGCCTGAAAGCACCGCCTCGTCCGAGGGCCTTGTTTCGCGCTTGATCCATTTCGAACCCTTTATTTTACCGGCCGCATAATATTTCTCCTCGTAGTCAACCATCAGCGGCATGTAGTCCACGTTCTTCGTGTTGGCCGACATTGTGGCGTTGATGAGAACGGTCGTTTCGCCGTATTGGACACGGCAAGTGCCATTTGCTTGGCCTCCTAAGCGGCCAAATTCAATAAAAAGCGGTTTTCCCGCAAATTCTTCTTTATATGTTTTTACTTCCATAACCAAACGCCAACAAAAGAGTGAGCCCGTCCTTCGCCAAAGCTTCGGAGGGTAAAAAACAATCCTGGCCAAAAAATCGGATATTTCGATATATCGACATTTCGATGTTTCGATATTTCCGGCCCTTTGGCCAATATTGCAAGCCCCTTAGTATTGTTTTTACTGCTTTTAGTTGGTTATTAATTAACTTAAAAGGAATATATCATAAATCGATTAAAAATACCAGTTCTTCTTAAAATCAAAAGCGGCCAAGATTATTGTGCCGCTATCACCTTGTCACTTAATCGGAACTAATATTTAAATCTTTCAAAAAATCTCTATCCGACCACTCTCTTTTTGGTAGAGTTGGCTCGGGAAGAACAGGGTCTCTATCATTTTGGCTATAATGTTCCAAGAAAAAACTAAGCTCATCTTCCCAGTAGAGATGAGAAGTACCGAATCTGGTTTGATGATCTTTGCATACAAAAATAACAGGTTCTCCCATATCGCTGTATCTACGAGCATCCATGCACGAACACATAGCTATGCCAGTTTTATTTTGTAGCACTACTATAATGCGACGGTAAGCTGGAAGCATCATCTCAAGCATAGTAGCACATTCAGCTTGATAGATTTCTTGGTATGCTTTCTTGCCTTGAGGAGTTTGAGTAAGCTCCCTAAGTTGTCCACTTTCCAGTTTCAGCCACTCATAGAAGTTCTTGAATTTATTAAAGTTCTGTTCGTTATCCAGTTGATTCTGAGGCATTTTCCCTTCCAAAACCGAGATTTAACAAAACGATACATTATTTGTAATATATTGTCAACCGTAATCTTTTCTATCAAATCAGAATGAATTTATTTCAAAAGCACCTTGTCCCTTATTTCTTCCAGGTCGAGGAAATTATTAGCGGTTTCAATGAGGCGGGCAGAGGTTGAACGGTTAAATCCGGCCACTTCAACAATCGTTCCGCTAAACTTAAGAAAATCAACAAGGGGTTCATAGTCGCCGTCGCCAGAAACGATAACAACAACATCGACAAGCTTGGAAAGGGTGATGGCGTCAATGGCAATGGCAACATCCCAGTCGCCCTTTTTCATTCCGCCCGGAAAAATTTGAAGGTCTTTGCTTTTTAATTCATATCCGGATTTTTCAAGCGCATCAAAAAATGCTTTCTCTTCTTTGGTGTCGGATTTAATTACGTAAGCGATTGCTCTGACCAGCTGTCTGTTGGCAGTTGCCAGTTTTAAAAGTTCTCGAAAATTTACTCTTGATTTATATAGATTTTTTGCCGAGTGGTACATATTACTCACGTCGACAAAAACACCGACTCTATGATTCTTCCTTTGTGGAACAGTTATTTTATTTGCCATAGATTATTTAAGATCCAGCTTTTTGACCAGAGTATTGTATCTTTTGGGATATTCACGCTTCAGGTGGTCAAGAAGACGTTTTCTTTTAGAAACCATCTTCAAAAGGCCAAGGCGAGAACTGTTGTCTTTCTTGTGCTTTTTGAGATGCTTTGCCAACTGCTCTATTTCCTCCGAAAACAAAGCAACCTGCGCTTCCGCAGATCCGGTGTCCTTCTCGTGTATCCTGACCTTCTCCAGAACCTTTGATTTTTCTTTTGGGCTTAACATATTCGTGCCTGTTATCCAGTGAACAGCCCTTCGACGAGCTCAGGGTAAACCGGATAACCGCAGTTAATTAGTACGTCTTCAGTATACTTAAATTCACAAAAATTGCAAATAAAAAGTCACCTCGTCGGTGGGTGACCTTAAACTGCCATCAATTGTTTGTACGTCTTTAAACCTCCCCTCCTCCCTTAAAATTAGGGTGGCTCTGGCCGACATAATATAGGGGTCCACTCTTGCGATAAGAATAGAAAATATCAGCGCTTCGAGTGGTTCTGATTATAGCGCGTTCAACTCCACGCGAAATATCGGTTCTTTCACTTCTTAAGGCAAGAACTTGATAACCGCAATACCAGCCTCTTTCTTCCGCTCCGCAATCAGCACAAATACGAAATGGGGGTGCTCCAGAATACGCGCATGAATAATCTAACTCAACTAATCTTAAATGTTTGCACTTTTTTCGTAATTCACGAAGCAGATCATTTCGTTTCTTAGTAAGATTAGCTATTTGGCAATTCATGGCGTTAAGTTTGGTCCACATATTCTTCTTCTCCATTATCTAAAACAACTGCCAAAAGGGTATCAAAATTTTTACGTGATTGCAATTATGCTATACTAATTATGCGACATGGAAATCAAAAAGCTTAAAATTCAATACCTCGAGCATCTAGAAATAGAAAAGAACCGCTCGGCAAAAACGCTTGAGAATTACGGACGGTATTTGAACAGGTTTTTTTCTTTCGCCAACATCTCAAACCCCAGCCACATAGACGATGACCTTGTCAGGCATTACCGCTTGTATTTAAACCGACTAAAGGATGCGGACGGCAATAACTTAAAGAGGGTAACCCAGAACTATCACATAATCGCTTTGAGAAATTTTCTTAAATATCTGTCAAAAAGAGACATCAAATCCCTCCCCGCGGAAAAAGTTGAACTTGGCAAACAAGAGCAAAGAGAGGTCATATTCCTTGAACCGGAAGAACTGGCCCGTTTGCTGGCAGCTCCAGAAGGCGGCGGCCTGGACACTCTTCGAGATAGAGCATTGCTTGCCACCCTGTTCAGTACCGGTATGCGCGTATCAGAGTTGTGCTCTTTGGATAGGGACAAGATAGACTTGGGCGGGGGAGAGGTTACGATCAGAGGAAAGGGCGGGAAATTACGTCTTGTATTCCTTTCAAATGATGCAAAAGAGGGATTAAAACAATATCTAGCCAAAAGACCTGATATCGACGAGGCTTTATTTATCAGAATCCCGCGTTCAAAAAGTTTTTCAAAGGAATCTAATTTACGCCTTACTCCGCGCAGTATCCAAAGAATAGTCCAAAAATACGCCACGAAAGCGGGCGTAATGGGTAAAAGGGTCAGCCCGCACACCCTCCGTCATTCATACGCCACCGACCTCCTGCGCAATGGCGCCGATATACGCTCCGTCCAGGCAATGCTTGGCCATTCCTCCGTGACAACCACCCAGATCTATACACATGTTACTGATAAGCAGCTCAGAGAGATTCACGAAAAGTTTCACAATAAAAATAATAAATAAAAACTCGATAAAATTATCGAGTTAAATACTGGTTAACGGTATCTAAAAAGATCAGGGGATCAACATAGATGCCGTTTATTTTAATACTGAAATGGAGGTGCGGTTCTCGTACGCCAGCACCGGTGTCGCCAGACAGCGCAATGATTTGCCCCCTTTGAACAAGTTGGTTTTGCGCAATCTCAATTCTGGAAAGATGCATATATACCGAATATATGCCACGGCCGTGGTTTATAATTATCATATTGCCTTCCTTGCTGAAATTCCTAGCAACAAGAACAACTTTGCCGCCATTCACGGCTTTAATTGAAGTGCCGATCGGTAAGCGAAAATCAGGGCCATTATGAGTAAGCTTGCCGTTGTTTTTATAAATCAAGCCGTATGGATCGATGACGTCCCCAGAATCGGCCGGCTCGCTAAATGCAAGTCCTTGAGTCATGTCCGATTCCAAATTACTAGCGCTGAATGCTTTATTAATTGCATTAACTTCTGATCCCTTTCTGGCTCTTGTCGACCTGCCCCGACCAGTCGTTCTTGTTTTACTATAATTCTTTTTTTCTACCTCAAATTCCTGATAAATATTATCCAGACTAACCCCTCTGCCGCACTCAACGAGAGATGCGGTATAATTGCTTCTCTGTTTTTTTGTTCCTGTCGGCTCCGCATCCACCGGAATCCCCACAAAAACATAGCCGTTAGTATTCGGCACATATTGTTTCTTTAGAGCCGAGATACAAACCAATGATCCTTGCCCCTGAGGATTAACTGCGATTACTACAGTATCGCCCTGTTTAACCTTAGGATTTAAGACGTAAAAACTCCTAACTTGAGCCTCGAGGTTGCTACCATAAAGAATTAGAATTACAGCCAAAAGAATGCTTTTCAAAGTACCACCTCAAAATCGGAAGACCGATGAGCAAAAGGTATATTGTTTTTTGCTTTATTTCAATCTTAGGACAACTCTGGGCACGGTCCTTTTGTCGAAACTTGAGGATATGCGCAAGGTTCCAAAACCCCTGACCAAACTTGCGCCGATCCATCTTTGATCGGTGACTTTTTTGAGGGGTTTGCGCCTATGGTCATTGAACCTTAAAAGATAACCCATAAAAGCAACCCACTCCCCCTGGTCAAGAAGCTTGTTTCCATAAAAGTGGTATGACCGACCGGTCACAGCCACAAACCCTTTTCCGTAGCCGATACTTTTCAGTTCTTTGGTAATATATCTGAGATTGTTTTTAGATATCTTGCAGTGTAAATCTACCTGAGGAATATGTAAAAATTGTCCTTTTTTATTTTTAACCAAGGAGTTTATGCCGAAAGCCCAATCTTCCTTTTTTGCTTTATCAATTAGATCCAGCTTTTTAAAAATGCCTCCTCTTGAGGCCCAATAGAGTTTTCTTTTCTCGTCCATTTTCCCTGGTTTGTATTTATAAAGAGTAAGCCCGAATGAACTTATATCTTTGTTCTCCAGCAAAAGTTGGATTATTTCTTTTGAATACATGGTTGTTTGTAAGAAGAGTCTATTCCCTTTGTTCCTTTTTACCACACGCTTCCCATGGTGCAAGAGCAAAAAACAAGCCAAAGAGACAGTTGGGGTAGGGGAGAATATAAGGATTAGTCATCGGCCTCCCCTTCTTTGCAATTTCCTACGTGGTGCTCGGGGCCGGAGTCGAACCGGCACGTCCTTACGGACACGTCATTTTAAGTGACGCGCGGATACCAATTTCGCCACCCGAGCATTATAAAAATATCTTTTTTATATTCTTGTTCCTATTTCTGCCTCGATGAGTTACTTGTAAACTGTGGCAATTTGGACAAAGTATCCTTAAATTTTCCAAGCGATTATCGTGACGGTTTCCGTTTATATGATCTAGCTCTAGCGGTAAACGGCCATCTAAGGATACTTTTGACCATCTACACAACTCACATTGTGGACTTTTAAGATTAGCCTTAAACAATCTATTTTTTAATTTAAAGCTCTGATAGGTACTATTTTTAACCAAAACATCTCCCAAAGGAATATGAGGTTTACCCATCCCTACTCTTCCTTTATTCCATGCTTTGCCGGTAAAATGACTTGAATCTAAGTTATATTCTTTAACATATTTCTTTATCTGATCGTAATTTCCTCCGGCCTCTACTAAATTAAGTTTCGACAAAACTTTTCGATAACTAAAAGAAGAACTAACGGCTTCTTTTAGTTGCTCGACTGTCCATGTTCGTTTCCGAGGCATAATTAAATTATACCAAACGGAAAACGAATTTACTACTTAATTATCAATACCTTTACCGTTTAAATCTCAATGTGTGAGTTCACTGTTTTCAACCTCTTAACAGCACTTCTTATCCACGCAGGATTATCTCGATACCATTTTATCGTTTCCGCAAGCATCTTGTCGAAGCCATATCTTGGTTTCCAGCCAAGCTCTTTTCTGACTTTGGAACCATCTAGTGCGTAGCGCCTGTCATGGCCCGGCCGATCAGGGATATATTTTATCAGAGAATCGGGCTTTCGTAAAATTTGTAATATCCGCTTGGCAATGCCGCTATTGGCTACCTCATTGTCTCCGCCGATATTATAGACCTCTCCGGGTTTGCCTTTAAACAGTGCTTTGCCTATCGCTTCCGTATTATCAAGAACATAAATCCAATCGCGGACATTCTTACCATCACCGTAAAGCGGTAGGGGCTTGTTCTTCAAGGCACGCAACGCGAAGAATGGAATCAATTTCTCGGGATACTGAAAACTCCCGTAGTTGTTGGACGAATGAGTGACGACAACTGGTAAACCGTAAGTAGCAAAGTACGAATGACAAAGGAGATCGCCGGCCGCTTTTGAAGCAGCGTATGGGCTTCTCGGATTATATTGTGTCCTTTCTGTAAATTTTACTTTGGAGTTCAGCGACAAACTGCCATATACTTCGTCGGTTGATACTTGAACAAATTTTTTTATTTTACCCTGAGCTTGTCGAAGGGCCGCTTCCAAAAGATTGAAAACGCCGTAAATGTTTGAGCTAACGAAAACATCGGCATAACCGTGAATGCTCCGGTCAACGTGCGATTCGGCGGCAAAGTTAATGACAAAGTCCGGTTTAAACTTCTTAAATATCGTTCCCACTGTTTCCTTGTCAACAATATCTCCTTTTATGAATTTGTATCTTCGGTTTTTAGAGACGTCCTTGAGATTGTCCGGATTTCCGGCATAGGTAAGTTTGTCTAAATTTACAACTTTAAAATCCGGATGCTTCTTTAGAAACTGCCTTATGAAATGGCTGCCGATAAATCCGCACCCACCGGTTACGAGGATGGTTTTCATAGAGGCGGCAGTGGGAATTGCACCCACGTATGTCGATTTTGCAGATCGATGCGTTACTGCTTCGCCATGCCGCCAAATTTATTTAGGATATTAAAATTATGCTTATAACGACCTCTGTGTTTTTTCTTCTTCGTATATCTCCACCATATCGCCTTCTTTCACTTCCTCAAAAGGCTGGCCAGAAATGATATCGAGGCGAATGCCTGCTTCAAGGCCCTCTTTAACTTCGCTTACATCCTCTTTGTTGTGCTGAAGCTGGCCAATTTTACCCACAGAAACCTTGGCTTCATTTCTGGTTACTTCCCCCATAGCACCGCGGATCGTCTTACCAGACAAAACTCTGCCTCCGAAAATTTGGGATTTTGCATTCTTCTTAAATAGGGCAAGAACTTTGAGTTTCCCAAGCTGCACTTTGGAAATCTCCGGCTCAAGCAAGCCGGCCATATTCTTTCTTATCGTTTCTATCAATTCATATATTACGTCGAATGTCTGCACCCAGATTCCTTCTTTCTCGGCAAGCTGTCCAACAGATTGGCCGACACCGACTCTGAAACCGATAATATCTGCTTTTGTGGCAATGGCTGTTTTAACGTCATTTTCCGTAATATCGCCGACATCATAGCCGACAATGTTGCATCTTATGTCCTCTGACTTTATCGCTCTCAAAGAAGAGTCAATCGCCTCGAGAGAACTTTTAACATCGGCCTTCAGTATTAAGTTGTAGGTTTTCTTTTTTTGCTCTCCGAAGCTTTCAGCGAAGGAGGAGTCTGGGTCAGTCGTTTCAGACAGAAAGGAGAATAGGGGAGCAAGGTCGATCCCCTTATTGCTGTCGGCTATTTCATCAGCTTCTGATCGCGAATAAGCGGCGATGAAACGCACCCCCGTATCCGGAACTTCACTCCAGCCGGTAAGCATGACCGGCTGCGAAGGTCTGGCTTCACTTACCGCATCGCCCCTGAAATCCTTCATCGATTTTATCTTTCCCACAACCTTCCCAGTCACCATCCAGTCGCCAAGCGAAAGAATTCCTTTTTGAACCAGCACCGTCACGATATGCCCTTGTCTTTTATCCAAATGTGATTCTATTATCACCCCTCCGGCCGGCTTTGAGAGATCTTCTTTAAACTCCTCGAGCTCAGCTACAAGCAATATCATATCCATCAGTTCGGAAATATTTTTCCCCGATTTGGCGGATATTTCAACTACTGGAACTTTTCCGCCCCAGTCCTCTACAAGAACGTCTTCTGTGGCAAGGTCCTGTTTAACTTTTTGAACATTAGCTCCTTCTTTGTCTATTTTGTTTATCGCCACGACAAAGGGCATATTTTCGCCCTTGATTATCTTTATCGCTTCTTTTGTCTGGGGTTTAACACTCTCGTCGGCGGCCACTACAAGAACGGCAACATCAGCCACCTTGGCCCCGCGCGACCTTATGGCCGTAAACGCCTCGTGGCCAGGAGTGTCAAGGAACGTAATCTTCCTTGTCTCTTGTCTCTTGCCTGCCCCGTATACAGCTTGCTGTTGTTCGGGGTCTCCTGTTCCCACTTCCACTTGATAAGCGCCTATGTGCTGGGTGATGCCGCCCGACTCTTTCTCTGCGATATTCGTCTTTCGTATCGTGTCCAGAAGTTTTGTCTTTCCGTGATCGACATGACCTAAAACCACCACTACTGGCGATCTCGGTCCTTCCCTTAATTGTCCCTCATTATTGTCTGTCATAGAACCTGTGAATTTTAGCATTTCGACTTAATTTTTACAAGAAAAAAGGCCCATATTGGGCCTAAGTCCTGGAGAGAAAATCTTTAGGCTTCTTCGGTCACATTGACCTTGCTTAAAATCATACATTTCCCAACTGACTGGCCTCAGGTTAAGTACCTCTGACATACAAGCGCCATGGAGGTTTATTGAGAATCTGACCAGAGATGAATTGAAGATGTGTGGATCTGGGTATCGGGTATAAACTAATGTATAATTAAGCAAACATGATTAGGAGATTGCTGTTCTATTTTTTATCCAAATTAATATTCTATCTGCATTTTTTTGCCCTTCTCGTAATCCATCTGGGCTGGCTATTTCCAAGTTATAGATTGGGCTACATAATTTTTCTTGGCCTTATTCTTGTTCAACACCTAATTTTGGGGTACTGCATACTTACACCCTGGGAATTTTATTTTAGAAGGAAATTAAATAAAAACTTCAATCGGTCTGGTGCAAATTTTACGGCAATAAATTTGAAAAGGTTTTTCGGCATAGTTGTTACAAATCGTTGTGTGGATATATCATCAACAAGTTTTTTGGTAGGTATGATTGTTTTGCAAATCGTGCTTCTCCTCAACTAAAACATGTTGAAATTACTAAAAAATAGATACAACGCACACCTCCTTTGCCTCTCTTCACTGATCTACTTGTTTGCGGGGCTAGTAGTATTTAACAAGAACCCGTACTTTTCGATCCTGCTTTTTATTGTAACCATTTTTTCAATCCTATATCACAATAATTTTCGTAATTTTAGTTTAAAAGTTCTTGATTGGGTGTTCGGCACGGTCTTGGCGATATATCTTTATTATCTATTTAGGATCAGGTTCGATAAATACATTTTTTCTTTTCTTTTCGTATTACTAATATTTAGACTGGCTGACCATGTTCTTTTTAAAACAAGGCGCTATGGGATTTTTAGCTATTCGCATTCTTTGTGGCACCTGTTAACTGGGATAGTAATTGTTTTGATGTTTGTTTTGGTCAAAATTTAAAATTAAATATGAATAAGGATCGGCGTTTTTATAATAAATTGGGCAGATGTTTGTGGAATAGTCTGGCTATCCTACTGATTTTATTGGGAGTGTTTGCGGCCTTAACACCTCTTACGCCGGGCTCGTGGCTCTTTTTTGTAGGTCTGTTTATGATTTTTGGCAGAAAGAAAACTAGATATTGGGTAGAAAGAATGATGGGGAAGAAATTGTTTCAAAAGTTCGGCGTCGGGAGATTGTTGAGAAAATTACCCAAGATAAAATAAGACGCCTGGATCTTTCGATACTCAATTGCCATATTTATCGGCAAGAAAATTGCCAGTAGCAGTTTTACCTGTTCCCGGAAAACTTGAAATTAGAATTAGTTTTCTATTAAGCATTGTTTAACAGTTTATCAAAATCTTTATAAAAACTTCCTACGATTTCTAATACTTTTGGGTTGCTTCTTATAATGGCTAAATTATCCTCAACTTCTTTTGCGTTTTCTTCAGTAAAATAAATTGCTTCAAAAAAATCTTTCCTTGTTTCGAGTGTCGGCTTTTCAGATAAATAACTCTGGAGTAATTTGTGCCATTTCAGGACATCCTTCTCTTTGACTGGATATTCTAGTTCTTCGCTTAAAACATTGTCAAAATATGAGCTTACCAGGCCCCAATTTTCTAATCGGTCATAAAACAGTTCATCTTCAAGCAGTTTAAGAGTTTGGGTAATCAGTTTTGACGCTGGCATTAAAGAATAAATATCATTCTCCTGCATATAATTTTCTCGCACCCTATCTATCAATATGTGAAATAATAATCCACCATTGAAACTCTCGACCGACTTAATGTCAGATAAAGTAATGTTCTTTGGATGGGTCTGCTCCCTTTTAATAACCCTCAAATATCTTATATCTGGAAAGCTCGTACCAACCAAAAACTTATCTTTTGAAAGATTTGGGAAATACTCATCAAAAACCTTATCTGCCAATACAATATGAGTTATCGGTGCCGCCATATTGTTAATTTATCAGTTTTTTTAGGTCTTTAAAACAAAAAGTCGTCACACTGGGAAGTGCGTCCAATGGACGACCTCTTGTGTGACGACGAGCCGACGGCGGCGACGTTCAGTTCCGTGAACAGAGTGCAGTCACCAATATTCCTTTGGCGAAGACGAAAAACCAAGCGATGACGCACAACCCTGGGTTTGTGTCCCCGTAGTAGGTAGTCGCCAAGATGGCTACGAGGAGGGACGGGGACAATCCCCAGCCCAACCACGCCAGCCACCCGAACGGCACCGTAACGGCGAACAGCATCGTCAACCGCGGGAACAGGGTGATGAGGATGAGGAACAACCATCCGTGAGATCCGTGAACCTGCCAGAAATCCATCTTGTCGGTCCTTTCTGAGCCGGAATGGCTCTAAACGAACTATATGATAATTATACCACAGAACTCTGACTTTTGCAAGTTTTTCAATTTTTAATTATTGAAAAATTCACTGGCTTCTTGAGTTGAGCTATCAAAGATTGGTTGCAGATTCCCTGCCTGCGTATGCAGGTCGCTCTTTGAATTATGGAAAAGAAAAACGGCCAGCTTTGTGGGCTGACCGATCAACCGATGGGTTGGATTTGATGTTGCTTACGCAGTCGCGCTCTCTGTCTCCCGCACAGGCAGGTCGACGAGCTCTACCACCGCGCTATTGGGGATGCAGGTCTCGCGGCCGTACTGATCCGATTGTGGCCGATCCTGATGCCAGTAGGCAAAGACCATGCCGGCTTCATTCACGCGCGTCACCTCAGCAACGGCATTGATTTCCTCATAGCCCCGGTCACGGCTCCACTGGTCATCTCCGTTGATCCACCGATACCGTTTGCCAGGGGTGATTGGGTCGCCAGATTGCGCCAGCCATTCCACCCCCTGCTGTGTACACGGGAAGCGATGGCGGATAACTCCTGCATAGCCTTGACGAGTCAAGTGACATTCACATGTACGCTTCGGCTTGAATGGTACTCGTTCGCTCATGTTCACCCCCTTTCAAGGAACTGCTTGATTGCTACTGAACACCATGTCCAGATTGCCAATTATCCTAGCATTTTAGACCACAAAAGTCAATAGCCGGCAAGTTTGCCGACTATTGGTAAAAATCAGTATGAAAAAATTTCTTCTGCCCTTCCAAAATATAATTCGAGCCGATTTGTTTTCAGGTTCTTTGGCGGCAAATTCTCGCTCTTTGAAATTTAAGAAAATAAAAGCCGTGAGTCCTGTTGTCCAGAACCCACGGCGACCAAGGTGATGTCGTGCTTTACATCCTATTTATCCCAACCCAGACGGTATCGTTGTATCCGCAGTCAGGGCAGGAGTAATGCTCATAACTCGGCATGAGACTGTGGAGCGCACCACAGTTGGTGCTTGAACACCTTGGACATTTAGAAATACGTCCACGTGCCACTGAAGATGCCCAGGATTTACGTCGCTGGAGTTGCGCATTTCGATGTCGCCAAAAGATCCATGATCCCAAGAGTCCAACTGCCAGAGCTGTAACCGTGTGGAATCTAAGGATTTTTTCGTCTATTGCGCGATAGAAGTTGAACAAGTCGATCGTACTGTCAACCAGACCTGCGACGAAGAAAAGCCCGGAAACAACAGCCATCAGCGAACTGAGTGGTAAAAGGATCCAAAAGCCTTGATCCTTGTGCTTAGTGAAGCCGAGATAGGCAACGATAACACACGGCAGGAAACAAACACCCGCAATTGCTGTCAGCATAATGTCACCGATGATATTCATGACAACCTCCGCTCAAGATTCCATCGTCGTATTCGTTCCAACTTCTGTCGCCGGACATCTTCGGTCCAGATGTTGTCCTGTTCGTGTCCCCCCATCGCTATCCAAAAGCAGTACCATATGAACGCAAATACTGCAATCGGAGCGATAGCCGCCAGCACATAGAAGACAAGAATCAACAATGCGCAGATGTTCATGAAAACGTGCATCAACACGTCAAACATAAGAGCCTCCTTAATGTTCAGGTTCTAACACGATATATTACATCATAATTATCTAGAGGTCAAGGAAGCGGCTAAACTGCCGCTTCTTGGAAAAAATTAAGATGAGAAATTTCCCACGCACCAGAGCGAAGCTCGGTGCGGGACTTTGCTTTTGTCCCCCCACTTCAAATCCTTCTTGTGGTGAATTTATTGAACCATTCCTTTTCGCCAAAAAATCCCTTTCAAATTCTATGCGAGCGGCGCGAGACGCGCCGCGAGCTTGACCCTTCTTTCTTGCAAAATTCCAACTGGCGGTGAGGGTAGGGGTCGAACCCACAAACCGCTTTTTAGACGGTTACAGTTTAGTCCCGCAAAAGGGGCGGAGACGGCAGGATTCGAACCTGCGGAGGAGTTTCCCCCTCAACACGTTAGCACCGTGCCGCTTTAGACCACTCAGCCACGTCTCCGCCCCTCCAACGGGATTGCGATTTGTGATCAATCGCTTTGCTCTTGAACAAATCGGGAACAAACTGCTGGCTTACCATTCGCCGCACCTCACCAAATTCATCAAATTTTACCACGTTTTCAATATTAATTCCAGATTCTGTTTTTGTTATCTATTTCCTAACTTCCTAATTCCTATCTCTTAAATTGTCCTCTCGCGATTACAAAGCCGATAACCCTTCTCGCTCCTCCGCCGGCTGGCGGATTCTTCAAGACCCTCGCGCATTCGTTAAGCGTCGCGCCGGTAGTACAAATATCGTCAACCAAAATTACCGTCCTGCCCCTTATTGATTCGCTGTCTTTTACGGCAAAGTTATCCTTTACATTATTAATCCTGTCTTCCTTTGCTTGTATGTCCGCCTGATGCCGGAAACAATTTATCCTTGCCAGAACGCCCTCGCCGCAGGACGCCAGAAACCCGTCCGACAATGATCTGGCCAAAAGCTGGGCTTGATTGAAACCCCTCCAATTCAAACGACTGCCGCTCAACGGCACCGGGACCAAAATGGGGTTGCTCTCAAAAAGAACAAAGCCCTTTGACAGCAGTCTCTTAACGCATTTCTTGGCGATCATGGACAACGGCATGGCCATGTCGCATATAAATTTATACTTGTATGCCTTGAGTATTTTTTCTACTAAAGGATCCGTCAATTCGGCTGCTATCAGAAGCTGGTCAATATAATTGTCTTTTTTGCAGAACGTGCAGGTAAGGCCGAGTTGAGTTTGTCTTTTGCATCCAATACACTCAAAAGTGTTTTTCAGATCAATTTCTCCGAAACATTTCCTGCACACGTAATCAAAATCTTTTTTATCGGTAAACCCGCCTAAGTTTTGCGAAGCAAAATTTAGGCGGGTAAACTTGCCGCATCCCAAACATATTTTGGGAAATATCGTATCCAAAATCCAACCTACTAATCTCTGGGGATAATTAGGCATAATTATGTGTGTTTATTTGTGATATACTATATCTTGTATATGCCATTTGGATTATTTAAGTCAAAGGATAGGTTGGGAATAGATATTGGCACTTCGGCCATAAAAATAGTCGAGCTCAAAAAAGAGAGTGGCCGTTTTATTCTGAAGAACTACGGGTTTTTTGAGTTTAAAAGCGCCGACAACACTCCTTCGCTAACAGAATCAAAGCAGATTAAAAACATCCTAAAACTTCCCGACGGAGAAATAATTTGGGGCATAAAAGAGGTCCTCAAAAAAGCGAAGATCAAATCCTCCGACGTTGTGGCTTCCATTCCATCTTTTTCCACTTTCGCCACCGTCATAGAAATGCCGTACATATCCGAACAGGATCTTGCTAAGACGCTACCGTTTGAAGCGCGCAAGTACATACCCGTCCCTCTAGATGAAGTCGTTCTCGACTGGTCTATCATAGACATACCAAAAAATCCTGTTAACACAACCAAGCCGACTACCGTAGAAGTATTCCTAGCGGCAGTACCGAGAGACGAAACAATGAGATACCAGAGAATAATGCAAGGAGCAGGACTTAACCTTCGCGCCCTTGAACTTGAAAATTCGGCACTAACAAGAGCTCTGCTTGGAAACGATTTGAGTCCGATCGTCATAGTCAACATCGGGGGCAGAAGTACGTCTATAGTGATAGTGAATGGGGGATATGAAAGAGTAAGCCATAATTATGAGGTTGGTGGTTTCGAGATAACCAAATCAATAGCCCGATCACTTAACGTCAGCCTGGAAAAAGCAGAAGAGCTAAAGAAAAAACTGGGCATAAAGGAAATAGATGAGAACGTTATAAACAACTCGATGAAATCGTTGGTGGATATGATGGCTTTTGAGACTCGAAAGACGATAACCAGTTACGAGGAAACGAAGAACCAGAAAATATCAAAAGTGCTTCTTGTCGGCGGATTGACCAATATGCCCAACTTCGCTAGTTACTTTCAGCAAAAGCTCGGCCGAGAAGTTTATATGGGCAATGCTCTCGCCCGAGTCATATACCCCCAAACCCTGTCTCCGGTCATACAGGAAATTTCCAGCACATTCGCCGTAGCAACCGGCTTGGCGATGAGAGAGATCTAGTGTTGATAACAAGCACTTCAAATTAAAGCTATAATAAAAGCAATGCCTAATGAGGGCGGATTACAACTTCTTCCCGAGACAAGAAAGAAAATAGAAATAATAATTCCCGGAGAGAATCGGCTGCTGGTTATCGGCGCCGTTGTTTTGGCAATATCGGCCGCTTTGGCGGGCAGTTTGTATTTCTACAACAATTATCTTGAAGATAAGCTGGTGTCTCTGGATGGAAAATTAGCAGCTCTTGAACAAAACAGGAACAGGCAGTCGGAACAAAATATCCTTGTTTTCAATAAACAGCTTTCAATGTTGTCGAATCTGCTCAATAAGCATGCTTATTGGACAACCGCATTCTCCAAAATAGAGGGTCTGACTCAAAGCCAAGTGCAATTTGACAGCTTGATAGCTGCCGCGGCCGATAACAAAATAGACTTCAAAGCAACGGCCGCAAACTACACCACCATCGCCAGACAAATAGCCGCGTTCCTATCGGATGAATCCATAACGGATATTAATCTTAGCAAGGTCAATATTCTTACCAACGGTCGGCTTGAGTTCACTATGCAGATATCTTTCAACAGAAGTAAATTCCTTCAAAACAAATGACCCCGGCAAATAAAAATTATCTTGGAGTCGGTTTGATTGGTCTGGCTATAATTGCCTTCTGGATATTCGTAATGCCCGCATGGAACAGAACGTCTATGTTAAATGACGCTATAACGGAAAGAGGGGACCTGCTTTCTTCAAGAGAAGAAATATTAAGAAAAGTGGATGACCTAAATAAGCAGTACCAAGAAAGGTCTTCGGATGTCAGCAGAATATCATCGGTCGTTCCCAACGCCAAAAGCGCAGCCGAACTAATATCAACCGTTGAGACGATAACTCAGCAAACAGGATTGCAGTTGATAGAAGTAACAATGGGGGAGTCAGGCAATCAAGAGCAGGAATTACAGACTGTTTTCATTGAACTCGGATTAGTGGGTAGCTATCCTTCGCTGACGGCATTTCTTGACCTTATAGAAAAGAACCTGAGACTGATAGACGTGTTTGAGTTAAGCGCAAGCCAAGCGTCAATACCGGGACAACAGATAGTTTTGAATTTCAGAATTAAGGCAAATGCTTACTATTTAAAAGTAGGCCCATAACAAGCAAAAGTAATTATGACAGACCAAAAATTAACAAACAGGCCCATTATGATGTTGATAGTGGTCGTAGCGTTCGCCGCAGGTTATTTATTCTACTCCCAGTGGATACAACCGGCTCAATTACCCATAAACCCCTCGCCGGTTGCGGCAAAAGGCGATCTCGCCATGTTTAAAGATCTCGCCATCGACTTCTCCATACTTGACGACAGCAGATTCAAATCGTTAAAAGTATTCGGCGAATCACCGGTCAAGCCGGGCGTAACCGGCAAGAGAGATATCTTCGCCCCATTTTAGCGACCAGATCCGCCTGAAATATTTCTGTTTGGTATCGCTCGAGCGCGGCTTGAGCTAATTTTTCAAATATGGCGATCAAAATCCCTCAAACATTAGTAGAAGAGCTTATAAAAGCCGGCTTTGTATCCCAGGAAGATATTGGGGTACTTGAAAACCTTGCTCAGGCTCAGGATAAGGACTTCGGACAAATACTAATCGACCAGGGAGTTATGCCCGAGAATGATTTTATGGATTTCAAGTCGAAGACATATCAGCTGCCGATAGTCCGACTGGATGAGATAGATCTGGATAAAGAAGCGCTTAAAGATATCCCCGAAGATACGGTAACGTTCTACAAGATAGTTCCCTTTGCTAAAGAAGGCGGCACTTTAAAAGTGGGTATTGTTGATCCAGAAAACATAAACGCTCTTGAGGCATTGAAGTTTATGGCAGGAAGGTCAGGACTGAACATTGAAAAATATCTCATCAGTCACAAAGATTTCTCGAATGTTGTAAAGAACTATCGGACGTTGACCGGCGAAGTGGGACAGGCTCTTGAATCATTAGCCGAAGAACTCGAGAAAAAAGAAATAAAGGGAGGTCCCGTTAAGACCCCTCTGGAAGAGTTAAGCGCAGAAGCGCCGGTTACCCGGATAGTTGCGGTCATAGTAAGACACGCAGTCGAATCAAGGGCATCGGATATTCACATTGAGCCGTTCGAAGACAGGGTCAGAGTAAGATTCAGGGTAGACGGGATTTTAATTACTTCTTTGGTCTTGCCCAAAAATCTCCAGTCTGCCATAGTAACCCGCATAAAAATTCTTTCCGACTTGAAAATAGACGAAACACGACTGGCGCAGGATGGCAGATTCGCCACCAAGCTAGGAGAAAGGAAAATAGATTTTCGTGTTTCCACATTTCCAACCAAAAACGGGGAAAAGGTGGTAATGCGAATTCTGGATCCGCTTGCCGGCAACATAACTCTCGCCGATCTTGGCCTGGAGGGCAGATCAATCGACATTCTTCGACGGGGTATGGAAAAACCGTTCGGAAGTATACTGATAACTGGCCCGACTGGTTCGGGTAAATCAACGACTCTGGCCGCCATGTTAAGAATTATGAATACCGAGGATATCAACATCGTAACGCTCGAAGATCCGATCGAATACTTTATCGACGGGGTTAACCAATCGCAGGTGCATGAAGAGATAGGTTATACCTTTGCCAACGGATTAAGGCACATCCTACGGCAAGATCCTGATGTAATAATGGTTGGAGAGATAAGAGACCGGGAAACGGCAGGCCTTGCTACTCAAGCCGCTTTGACGGGTCACATCGTCTTGTCCACCTTGCATACGAACGATTCGATGGGAGTAGTGCCCCGACTCATAGATATGAATGTGGAAAAATATCTGATACCGCCAACATTGAACGTCGCTGCCGCGCAACGCTTGTTGCGGCGGTTATGTCCTGACTGCAAAATCAAAACAAAAGCCAATAGCGGAGAAGAGTCGATAATAACCAAGGCAATACAAGATATGCCTCAAGAGTACCAGGAAAAATTATTGTCCGATAAGGGCTATGTGGTATTCAAACCTAATACTGAAAACCCGTGCAAAACATGCGCCGGAAAAGCATTTAAAGGACGTGTCGGCATATTTGAGATGATGGAGATGACCGATGAACTGGAAAAGATAATACTGGGAACATTGTCCGAAGCCGCAATGAGGGAAGAGGCAAAAAGACAGGATATGATAACCATGTTCCAAGATGGCATAATCAAGGTTCTTAAGGGTGTGGTATCATTAGAAGAGTTGTTAGAAGTGGCACAAGCCAACGAATCAGCATAATGCCTAGCGACTAGTGCCCAACCACCCCGCCATGGTGAGGTGGCTAACTACTAGTGGCTAGTGGCTAATCGGTGGATTACAAACAATATCTAGAGAAATTACTGCTAACAACAGCCGAGAGCGGGGCGTCGGACCTCCACATTTCTCCGGGACACTATCCGGCAATGAGAGTCGACGGACGTCTCCTGATCCAAATCGCTGACACTCAGATACTGGATCCCGAAACATCAAGCGGGGTTGTTATGGAGTTGGTCGGCCTTGAAAGAAAAGACCGTTTTCTTTCCGAAAAAGAGCTTGATTTTTCACACGAATACGCCGGAAAATACAGATTCAGAGTTAACGCTTACCACACCCGAGGCGGAATAGCGGCATCTTTACGCTTGATACCAAATGATATAAGAACTCTGGAAGAACTAAACCTTCCGCCTATAGTCAAAATATTCAGCCGGCTCTCCCAGGGATTCGTCCTGGTAGTCGGTCCGAACGGCCATGGTAAGTCAACCACACTAGCTTCGATCGTTGATCTCATCAACAAAGAACGAGCTGAAAAAATAGTTACCATCGAGGATCCTGTAGAATATATTTTTACACCCGACAAAAGTATCATTGACCAGCGGGAGATATACCAGGATACTTTTTCTTTCCATAAAGCGATCCGTTCAACATTCAGACAGAATGCAAACGTGATCTTGGTGGGGGAGATGCGAGATTATGAAACAATGAGCGCAGCTGTTACCGCCGCTGAGACCGGCCACCTTGTTTTTGCTTCTTTGCACACTAACAGCGCTTCTCAGACAATAGAGCGCATCATCGACAGTTTTCCCCCAAATCAGCAGGCTCAAGTAAGAAGCCAGCTGGCCAACACTCTCTCGGGCGTTATTTCTCAGCGTTTAATACAAAGAATCAGGGGCGGTCTTATACCAGCCGTAGAAGTAATGATAGCCACCACGGCGGTAAGGACATTGATCAGGGATAACCGCCCAAGACAGCTGGATCTTGTAATAGAGACCAGCCAAGACGTCGGCATGATACCTCTGGATAGATCTTTGGCTGATCTAGTCAGAAGAAAAGAGATTTCCCTGGAAAGAGCGGAGTTTTATTCATCGAATCCGGCAGATTTAAAAAACCAACTTAAATAATTATGGAATTCGGTTATAAAGCAAAAGATCAGCTCGGCGAGATATTAGAAGGGACCATAGAAGCGCCCGATGAAACAGCCGCTGTCGGCATACTTCACAGCAAAGGGTACGTCATACTATCACTAATCCTTCTGAAAAAGGATGTCTTTCGGTCCGACATAACTGAAATTCTTTCAAGACCCAATGTAAAAGATGTCGTAGTATTCACCCGACAGCTATCCACTCTTGTAGATGCCGACATGCCGATAAGCGAGGGGTTGAGAACTTTAGCAAGACAAGTGGAAAAGCCGGCATTCAGAAAAATTATTGCCGAAGTATCGGAGGCGGTTGAAGCAGGCTCATCACTATCGATAGCTCTGTCTAAATATCCGAAATTGTTCTCGTCTTTTTACATAAAGCTTGTCCAATCAGGCGAGATTTCGGGAAAACTTCACGAGTCGTTATTGTACCTGGCTGAGTATCTTGAAAGAAGCCGGAGTATCAACTCCAAAATACGAGGAGCACTCGCTTACCCGATTTTCGTGCTCTTTGCCCTTGTTGTAGTCACACTCATTATGGTTGTTTATGTTCTTCCTCAACTGTTGGCTATTTTTGAAGAAGCCGGAGTTGAGGGCCTACCCCTGACCACTAAGATACTTATCTGGGTCACTAATTTCATAAATACATATCTTTACTTTCTAATACTGGGCATGTTGGTGTTGGCTTATTCCGGTTGGGTCTGGATTCGAACCCCGAAAGGGAGAGCATGGCTTGATAATGCGAAGATTAAATTCCCGTCATTGGGAGTAGTAATAAGAAATCTTTACCTCGCCCGTATTGCCGAGAGTTTGTCTACCTTGATAAAAGCGGGTATACCCATACTGGACGGGATAAGAATAACGTCGGAACTTGTTGGCAACGAGAACTACAAGAAAATAATGCTGGACGCCGAAGACAATGTCAGAGGCGGAGGAACGATATCGGATATACTTATAAAACATGAGGAAATGCCACCCTTATTCACGTCAATGGTAGCCATAGGAGAAAAGACCGGAAAATTGGATTTTATGCTTGAACACTTATCAAAATTCTATAAATCGGAGTCGGATACCACAATTGACAGCATATCTCAGCTCATAGAGCCGATATTAGTCCTTGTCCTTGGATTTGGAGTTGCGATATTGGTATCAAGTATATTGCTGCCAATATATAACCTAGTTGGAATTGCTTAGCGTCCTCGTGCCGACATTGCCGCTGTGTTGAGCCGAAGTTCACTCTGATCTCCTGTTGACAACTTGCACTTGTTCGAAGAGTTCCAAATGCTATACAATTAATATTATGAATATAAGACAAAAATCTCAAAAAGGTTTCACCTTGGTCGAGCTATTAGTAGTTATTGCCATCATTGGTATTTTGGCAACATTGCTCTTGCTCCAATTAGGAGTAGCCCGCCAGCGAGCCAGAGACGCCAAACGTATAGCCGATGTCAACCAGACCAGAACCGCTTTAGAGCTTTACTTTGACGATAATGGTCAGTATCCAGCACAAGCGACTTTTGCCGGTCTCTCAACACTTCTGGTACCTAAGTATTTGACACTATTGCCAGTAGACCCGTTGAATGTTTCGCCCCATACATATGGTTACGCGTATAATGGTAATACCAGATATCACCTATGGGCCGAGTTAGAACAGTGGGCTCAGGCGTTGAACAGTGATTCCGATATCAACTCTACGGCCGGAGGGTGGACGGGACAGACAGCAAATGGAACCTTGGACGCAAAAACAGGTTGCGGAACCGGTGCATCAGCTGACTGTATATACGACACCGGCCAATCCCAGTAAACTAGGCATTAACGACTAGCCACTAGTTATTAGTAATAAAATGAAAACTTCGCCTAACGGCGAAGTTTTCATAATCCTCCAAAAATACTAACATATATGAGTGGGGATCTATTTTTATATCTTTATATTTTTGATAGGCCTTTCCGCCGGAAGTTTCTTTAATGTCATCATTTTCAGGTTCAATACAAGGAAGGGTATCGTAAAAGGGAGGTCAGAGTGTTTAAACTGCGGTTCAATTATTAGGTGGTTCGACCTGATACCTATCCTTAGCTATTTTATCCTCAGAGGACGGTGCAGAGAGTGTAGGAAAAAGATATCACTCTTATATCCGGTAGTAGAAATTTCAACGGCAATTACGTTGCTATTGTTATTTTTGAACACGCCTAACGTGTCCCACCTAACGGCGTTAAGTGCCTTTATCATATTACTCCTTATACTGGTTATCTTCCTCGATGTCCGTTATTTTATTATCCCGGATAGAATACTGGCCCTGTCGGCAATAGCCGCAGTCGGCTTGAAATTACTGACTGATGCTACTGATTTTTCTTATCTGTTGATTTCTGCTCTTGGACTAACTTCGTTTTTTGCTATACTTTATATTATCTCAAAGGGCAGGTGGATAGGCTTTGGAGACATAAAATTGATCTTCCTAATCGGATTTCTGCTGGGATACCCGATGGGTTACTTGTCGATAGTTGCAGCCGTATGGATCGCAACCATGTTTTCGATAGCGCTTCTTGTCACAAAGAGAGCCACTATCAAAACAGAAATTCCCTTCGGTGCGTTCTTGTCGGCGACAACAATAATTTTTATAATTTACGACCATGAACTTCAAGAAATTGCGAAATATTTTCAGTAACACGCTTGCCGTTCAAATTATTTTTGTTGTCATAATTGCTGGCGCCATATTTGTTTTTGAGAGGTTCTCCAGCAAAGAAGATTCCGTGTTTAAAAACGTGCCCAAAAACGAAACGGCTCTGCTGATTGATTTTGACAATATGAAAAGGGTGTTCAAGGGAGAAGTAACCGAAAAGATGACCGTCCTGGATACTTTAAATGCATCTGTTGCTGCCGGCCAGATCAAGATCATCTATACGGTTGATCAAGACAACAACACCACCGTGATTGAGATCAACGATCACGTTGCCACCGATGACAAGAGTTTTTATTTTAGCGTCAACGAGAGAAAAATCGACACAAAAGACCTCAACAAAATCTTCGTTAATCCCGGAGACAGGATAACTGTCAGATTAGAATAACAACTCACCTTTTATGAGCAGGAATGGTTTCACATTGCTTGAAGTGCTGATAGTGGCCTCGATAACTGGCTTTATAACCACTTTCCTCCTGATCAACTTTTCGCGAACCAGAATAAATTTCAGCGAAGAGACAAATACTTTCATATCTAAGGTCCGCATAGCTCAAACAAAAGCCGCTTCAAGTACCCGTTTTAACGGATCTATAAGGTGCGGGTACGGGGTCAGATACATAAATAATCGGTCATACGCCATATATGTAGGGGAAAACGCAAGCGCTCTCAACTGCTCAACACAAAACAAGAACTATAATCCCACCGGCGGACCGGATAATGATGCTGATATTGAGGTGGTGAGTTTTGAAGATCCGAAAGTCGAGTTCAAAACTGTTTTCCGGGCAACATATTTTGAACCGCCTGACCCCAAAACATTCATAATTGACTCCGGAGGCACGGTTCACAATGAACCCAATTACAGCTTGTCCATAACCATAGGCAAAATAGGCGGCAACTGTCCTCAGGATTGCAAAACAATCAATGTATCAACTGCCGGCAAAATCGAATAGGGAGAGGGGTTTCACTTTGGTAGAAGCAATGGTAGCCCTTGTGTTAGTAACCGTTGCAATGGGGCCGGTTTTGATATTGGCCACATCATCAATAAACGTCGCGGCGCGCATTGAACACAACCTTATCGGAGCAAATCTGGCCCAAGAGGGGATAGAAGTGATAAGAAACATGAGGGATACTAATTGGCTAAACGGATCTGCGTTTGACAACAATCTGCCTACCGGAACTTGGCGTGTTCAGTGGGATACCGTGAACGGAGGTCTTATGACGGTCGGTTCAAATCCGGTACTAAGGAAGAATAATGGGGTTTATAATTACTCGACCGGAACAAATACATTATTCAGAAGAACTATTACCATATCCAAGCCCAACAGCCGTGAATTGATTCTCACAAGCCTAGTGACTTGGACGGAGAGAGGAAATATAAACCGAACCGTTAGCGCCGAGTCGCATTTATTTGACTGGAAATGATCATGAATAATCTTAAAAAAATAATCCGCCGATTTGGTCAACTTGCAAATAAAGAGGGTGGGTTCGGTATGGTAGAACTTATTACCGCTGCTTTCGTTTTTTCCATCATTTCAATAATCGTAGCCACTAATTTTGTGAATGTTCTAAACTTGCAAAGACGCGGCTTCGGCGCCCAGAAAATACAAGAAGAAACCCTGTTTGCTTTAGAATCAATGGCAAGAGAAATCAGGGTAAGTCAAATCCAAAGCCCCGACGACTTGGGATGCAACCTCACCAGTTTGACAATGGACCATCCGATAAGCGGTTCGGTTAGATATTCGGTAAGCGGCGGCATCATAAACAAGACCGTCGGCGGTAACACTTTCCCGATCACTTCGGCTAAAATCAATTTCACTCGCCTCAATTTTTGCGTCAGAGGATCCGGTATTGACGACGAACAGCCGAGAGTGACAATTGTCGCCTCAGTTCAAACCGCAAGCGGTCGCGAGGGTCTCAGGTTCGACATACAAACAACCATTTCTTCAAGAGACGTGAGGGAAGAATTTCTAAACTAGCGACTAGCGACTAGCGACTAGCGACTAATTAGGGTTGCTGGTGACTAGTTGCTAATAGCTAATGGCTAATGCAAAGAGGTTCTATAATTATTTTCACCGTATTGATGGTTACGTCCATTCTTTCTATAACTTTGGCTTTGACACGCATTTTCATACCCCGAATCAGGTCAATAACCGAAGCCACAAACTCAATCGGCGCCGCTTATGCCGCAGACAGTGCTTTGGAGTGGTGTTTATATAACAACAGGGAAAGATCTCCGACTCTTTCCCAGCCGACAATGAGTAACGGCGCTACGTACATAATATATAATAATAACCTACCTTCTACGTGTCCCGGCGGAGAAACGCTAAATTACCGCGCCGTAGGCACTTATCGCAGCATAAGCCGTTCGTTTGAAATATCGGAGCTATAATCATAAACGGTCTTTAAAATAGCTAAAATTACCCTTCCCACTCATTTTTATTTGAGTTATATTAGGTTTCATGGATAAAGTTGAGATCAAGAAAAGAATAGAGAAACTGCGAAAAGTTATTAATCGACATCGATATCTTTATCATGTTTTAGATAAGCAAGAGATATCCGACGAGGCGTTGGACTCCTTAAAAAAGGAGCTTTTTGATTTGGAACAGCAATTTCCGGAACTCATAACTCCCGACTCGCCGACTCAAAGGATTGGCGGAAAACCTCTAAAAGAATTTTCCAAAGTCCGACATCCCAAACCCATGCTATCATTCAACGATGCTTTCGATAAAAAAGATATGAAAGAATGGGAGGCTCGCTTTGAAAAAATACATCCCGGAGCAAGTAGGCATGGCTATTATTGCGAACTTAAGATTGACGGGTTAGCTGTCGAACTGACATACAAAAAAGGGGTTTTAGAAATTGGTTCGACTCGGGGCGACGGCCTGACAGGAGAAGAGGTGACCCAGAATCTAAAGACAGTAGATGCCGTCCCGCTTGTACTGGCCATCGAAAAGGACGTGGTTGTAAGAGGAGAAGTGTTCATAACCAAAAAGGATTTTGAGAGAATAAACAAAGAACAGGACAAAGCCGGTCTTAAAGCATACGCCAATCCTCGCAATCTTGCCGCCGGTTCTGTCAGACAGCTCGACCCGAAGATCACCGCTTCACGCAATATGGATTCGTTCGCCTACTCTCTCGTCACCGACCTCGGCCAGAAAACCCACGAAGAAGAACATCGGATATTAAAATCACTGGGATTCAAAACAAACCCGCATAATAAATTTGCCAAAGATCTCGACGAAGTTCAAAAATTCAGAGACTATTGGGAGAAGCATCGCGACCAGTTGAACTATGAAATAGACGGAGTAGTCGTCATACTCAATGACGAAAAATCTTTCCAGCGAACAGGTGTTGTCGGCAAGGCTCCGAGAGGAGCAATCGCATATAAGTTCTCCCCCAAAGAATCGGAGACGGTAGTCGAAGACATAATCGTCCAGGTTGGAAGAACCGGCGTTCTTACTCCCGTCGCAAAATTAAAACCAGTGAACATCGGGGGAACAACTGTCTCTCGCGCAACACTCCATAATCTGGATGAGATAAGACGGCTTGGGTTAAAGATAGGGGATACGGCCATAGTCGGGAGAGCAGGCGACGTAATACCGGACATTAAAAAAGTGTTGAGAGAGTTCCGAACCGGAAAAGAAAAGGAATTCCATATGCCTTTAAATTGTCCCATATGCGGAGAACCAGTAAAAAGAGTCAGGGATCAAGTTGCCTTTAAGTGTATTAACAAAAACTGTCCGGCTATAAGAAGAGAGGCGATATACCATTTCGTATCCAAAAAAGCTCTGGATATTGACGGTGTAGGCCCAAAAATAGTTGATCAACTAATGGATGTGGCCCTCATAAACGATGCGGCAGATCTTTTCATGCTTGGAAAAGAAGACCTCCTGAATCTTGAAAGATTCGCGGAAAAATCGGCTGAAAATACCGTAAACGCCATAAGGAAGAAAAAGCAAGTTCCACTGGCTAAGTTCATCTATGCTCTTGGAATTGACCATGTTGGCGAAGAAACGGCGCTTGCAATTGCAAAATTTGCAATTGCTAAGTTAAAAGTAAAAAGTAAAAAATTAAAAGTTGGCGAATTAGGCAATCTTTTTGAACACACCGAACAGGAAGAACTTCAAAATATCCCGGACATAGGCCCCATTGTTGCGCAAAGTATTTATGATTGGTTCCAAAAACCTTACAATAAAAAACTGGTAGGGAAGTTTGAGAAGTCGGGAATTGAAATTCACATTGAAAAAGCGTCAGCAAGGTCAGAAAAACTTGCCGGAAAAACATTCGTGCTAACCGGCACACTCGAAACACTGGGCAGAGACGAGGCCAAAGACCGCATCAGAGAACTGGGAGGCGATGTTTCTTCTTCTGTTTCTAAAAACACTGATTACGTTGTCGCCGGTACAGAGCCGGGTTCGAAATATGATGCGGCCAAGAAACTTGGAGTCAAAGTGATAAACGAGAAAGAATTCTTAAAAATGTTAAGATAGGATTATGCTTACCGAAAAAGAAGTGGAACACATTGCGCAACTTGCTCGAATCAAGTTGACCGAAAAAGAAAAAGATAAGTTCAAAAGGGAGTTATCCTCAATTTTGGATTTTGTTAAAAAGTTGAATGAGTTGGACACGGAGGGAGTTGAGCCGTTATATCAGACAACTGGTATCATAAATGCTTTACGATCGGATGAGCATCGAAAAGATTTTGAAATGAACGAGGACTTGAACGAAAAACTCATAGGCCAAGCTCCGCACAAAGAGAACAGATTCATTAAGGTAGGATCCGTACTAAAAAAGTGACTCCCTCAAACCTGACAATAAAATCTACCCGAGAAGCCCTCAACAGAGGAGACTTTTCGCCTGAAGAATTAATCAGGCACTACGAAAACAAGATTGAAAAGGAAAACAAGAAACTAAATGCCCTTCTTACTCCTTTTAAGCCTGTCGATGAACAGCTGAAATTGCCGGAGGGCTTATTGCGGGGAATACCATATGCTCTGAAGGATAATATCTTATTCGAAAACTCATTAGCCACCGCTGGTTCCAAGATATTGGAAAACTATAGAGCATCGTTTGACGCGACCGTGGTAAAAAAACTGAAAACTGCTGGAGCTGTTTGTCTGGGCAAAACTAATCTCGACGAATTTGCCATGGGCACATCCACAGAGAACTCGGCATTCGGTCCTACAAAAAATCCCCATGACATATCCCGTGTCCCCGGCGGTTCATCCGGCGGTTCGGCCGCTGCCGTTGCGGCAGATCTGTGCGTATTCGCACTTGGCTCCGATACGGGCGGTTCTATACGCCAACCGGCAGCTCTGTGCGGAGTAGTTGGTTTAAAACCAACCTATGGCAGAGTGTCCCGACATGGATTAATCGCTATGGCATCATCTTTGGACCAGATAGGCCCCATCACGAAAAATGTGTATGATGCCGCGCTTGTAATGAATGTGATTGCGGGTCATGATGAATTTGACGCGACAACTGCAAAGAAAAATGTCCCTGATTATACAAAAAGCCTAGAGAAAGAAATAAAAGGCCTCAAGGTGGGTATTCCCAAAGAATTCTTTAGGGATGGCTTAAGCGTTGAAGTTGCAGAAAGGATTAAATCAACAATATCAATACTGGAAAGTATTGGCTGCAATATAGCAGAGGTATCGATACCGAACTTTGAATACGCCCTTGCCGCTTATTATGTAATCGTCCCGTCGGAGGTATCCGCAAACTTATCCAGATTTGACGGTATCCGTTACGGATATTCTTCCAAATCCGCCGATACGCTTATCGATACATATTTTGAATCAAGAACAGAAGGATTCGGTCCTGAATCAAAGAGAAGAATAATGATAGGCGCCTATGCCTTATCTTCCGGATATTATGATGCTTATTATCTTAAAGCCCAGAAGGTCAGACGTCTCATAAAAAACGACTTCGACTCTGCATTTGAAAAAGTGGATGTTATAGTCGGACCGGTTTCTCCCACAACGGCGTTCAGGATAGGAGAGAAATCATCTGATCCTCTTGCTCTCTACCTAGAAGATATTTATACTGTTCCGGTTAACCTCGCAGGTTTGCCTGGGATATCAATTCCCTGCGGAAACGGTGAAAACAGCGGATTACCAGTAGGCTTTCAACTAATAGGCAAAGCATTTGACGAAGAAACGCTGTTAAGAACGGCGTACCAGTTAGAACAAAACTTGAAATGAACGAGGATACTGTATCCAACACATTAGCGTCCATATACAACATCTCTGATTTTCATGTCGGCTCTTTGAATTTGGATCTGCTCTTAGGATACTTTTCCGGTCCTGCAGCAATTGTTACTTTTAATTCATTGAAGATGCTGGGCGGACTCATATCAGTGATCTTACTTTTAATGTTCATAATAAATTTTGTAAGAATGGATAGATTTATCAGAACAAGGGCTAGCTTATTAAAAACACTGGTTCCTCCTCAATCTGCCCAGTCGAGTCCGCTTGGTTCAAGGTGGGATGAGATACAAAAACACTTAAACTCAACAAAAGAAGCCGAATGGAAATTCGCCGTTATTGAGGCGGATAGTTTGGTTGACTATATTTTGAAATCCAGCGGTTACCCCGGAGACACGATGGGTGACCGGCTGAAAAACATAGACAAGACGCAAATAGTCACCCTAGACGGTCTCTGGGAAGCGCACAAAATAAGAAACCGCCTGGCTCATGATGTGAGCTATTTCCTTCGCTACGGCGAAGCAAAAAGAGCGGTGCAACTATACGAAAAAACATTAAAGGAGCTGAACGCTCTCTAACTCGAAACCTCCCTTGCGGGAGGTTTCAACTCGGTGCCTGCACTGCATAGCTTTAGCGAAGCAGTGGAAGTTCGTTGACGATGTTTGAATACATAAAAAATAGTGTAAACGCTGACTTTTTCAAAAATCGAGGATTAATTTCCGAGGCATATAACAGGATTTTTGTATGAAAAAGCCGACATTTGAGTCGGCATACTTAACTCCTAGGGATCACGTTAGCATTTCCGATGCTATTTTACGGCATTCTTCTGGCGTCATGTTGACGCGCTGGTTAGTAAAATACATCCCTGTCTCATACCCACAATATTCTAAATCCACAAACATTTCATCCCTGTATTCTTCAAATACCAGTATTTTTCCGTTTCTTCTAGTCACCGCAGTCACTCTGCGGTCCTTTGTTCTTGTAATAATAACTGGTCTTAATCCGTCCTCTGCAGAAGCTTCAACATTGGAAAGGTTCAGGTCGTATCCGAAGTAATACCCAACTCCCTGCAATAACCTTCCCCAACCTCTAGCACGTGGCAACGGAGTCTCGCTGGCGCGGATAATCTCACGCAATTCAAAAGATGTTAGCTCAACCTGGTTAAAACAACCTTTCGCATAGCCACTTTTTTGATCCTCTCTCACTAAGGCCCAACCATTAACGCCTAACTTTACTAACAATGAACGATCCTCATTATTTGTAATGTACTGTCCATCTTGTATAAACACCCGATGCTTTAATTGTTTCATCACGGCCTCCTTTTTTGTAGTGTATGTAGTATACGATATTGAATCGTGCGTGTCAATATCTGGGGGTCGGGTTCAACTCCCGCCACCTCCCAACCAAAATCACCTATACTAATCTTTTCTTGGCAAAGGCAAAGCCATACCAAATCTACAGTTCAGTCGGTAGACCATTTTGAAACTTTTCAATCAGCATCTCTTTCTTGTCACGACGCCATTTTTTAATTTGAATTTCTCTTTTTCTTGCACCGGCCAAAGAGTCGTGCTGTTCCTGAAAAACAATAGAAAATTTAGTTTTTGATTTAGCAAATTGAGCGCCTTGTTTTGTATTATGATGATGTAACCGTTGCATCGTATTTTGAGTGACACCGATGTACAGCTTACCGTATTTATTTTTAATCATATAAACATAATACATAGAAAAAAGGATATGCCCTTTCGACTTATTTTCCAATAGAAAAATATTCGCCTGCGGTGAGCGCGAGCTAACCGCTCCCGTTCGAGGGCCTGAGCGGCCACTCAGGGCCGTCGAATGGCAGGGCACTTTCCTCAAAATTAAATCCGCCTGAAAGCGGATTTAATTTTCGCTGTGGTTTACCACGAGCGAGCCCCCTTGGGACGAGTCGAGTGGACCTACGGGGAGTCGAGCCCCGACTTCGTCCATGCCATGGACGCGTGATACCGTTTCACCATAGGCCCAAATTTAATTGAAAAAATACCATGAAAATGCTAAAATTTCAAGGTAAAAATTGAATACGATGCCCTCGTAGTTAAATGGATTATAACAGTCCCGTCCTAAGGGATAGTTGGGGGTTCGATTCCCTCCGAGGGCACCAACAACAATGCAAGTACCGCAAGAAGTTAAAAACATATTAGAAAAATTATCCAAAGCCGGTTATGAGGCCTATATTGTGGGCGGGTGCGTACGTGATCTGTTGCTTGGAAAAACCCCCAAGGATTGGGATATCACCACTAACGCAAAGCCGGAGGAAATACAAAAATTGTTTTCAGATACTGTCTATGAAAACATCTTCGGGACCGTTGCGGTTAAAACCGGTTCGGAAGACCCAGCTCTTGCGATAGTAGAAGTCACTCCTTACCGAATTGAAGGTAAGTACGCCGACAAAAGACATCCTGACGATATAAAATTTACAGACAAACTTGAAGACGATCTTTCCCGCAGAGACTTTACCATAAACGCAATAGCGGCAAAAATAACCGAAACATCAGAAACAGTTGATCCGTTCAACGGGAAAGATGACATAAAAAATAAGATCATAAGAACGGTCGGTAAGCCAGAAGAAAGATTTGGTGAGGATGCCTTGCGGCTTTTGAGAGCTGTTCGGTTTGCGACAGTTTTAGATTTTTCCGCCAAAGGCGGACCAGCCTCTGGCTGGGAAATAGAAAAAGGAACATTGGCCGCAGTAAAAGAAAACGCCGAATGGCTACGGGCGATATCAAAAGAAAGGATAAGAGACGAATTCGTAAAGATATTAGAAGCCGATAATGCTTACGAGGGAGTGTTGTTGCTTGAAGAAACCGGCCTTTTGCAATACATAGTCCCGGAATTAAGAGAAGGTGTGGGCGTCAGTCAAAACTTACATCACATTTATACCGTTTGGGAACATAATACCCGGGCTTTGAAATACGCCGCCGACAAAAAGTACTCCCTTGCCGTCCGGCTGGGTTCCTTATTCCATGACATAGGCAAGCCAAGGACAAAAAGGGGAGAAGGCAAATACTCGACTTTTTATGGCCATGATGTCGTAGGCGCCAGAATGACAGCAGAAATAATGGACCGACTTAAGTTCCCGAGAGACCTGTCAGAAAAGGTTATAAAGCTGGTCAGATATCATCTTTTTTACTATAACGTTGGAGAAGTGACCGAATCTTCAGTTCGCCGTCTTCTGGCTAATGTCGGCCCCGAAAACATCGAGGACTTGATTAAGGTCAGAGAAGGAGACCGAATCGGTTCGGGGAGGCCGAAAGCAGTACCATACAAACTCCGTCATATGAAATATGTCATAGATAAAGTTTCCCACGACCCGATCTCGGTTAAGATGCTAAAAATCGATGGCAATGAACTAATGAGTGGGTTGGGTATCAGTCCTGGACCAAAAGTCGGTCTTATACTAAACTATCTCCTTGCCGAAGTATTGGACGATCCAACAAAAAACACTAAGGAGTATTTGAAACAAAGAATCCATGAGCTGGATAAGAAAACGCCTGAAGAGCTTAAGGATTCTCTAAATAAAATTGAGGCGGCATCTAAAAAAGAAGAGGAGGAAAGAATGAAAAAATACTACGTATAAACCAGCTGTTAGCGGATAGTTAATTTTCAGGCTGTAGTGTAACGGTAACACGCACCGTTCGGGTCGGTGAGACTCCGGGTTCAAATCCCGGCAGCCTGACAAGTTCCGATTTGTCTACGATTCTAAACATTGACAAAGCCCATAAATTATCTATGATATAGGCACACTTTCGGGCGGAGAGAGTTCCTTGAGTTCAATCAGACAGTACCAGCGACGGGCAGCGGAATCGGTCATTACAAGGATTAACATGACCGTCAAGCATGGTCCTAAAATACTTCTCAACAAAAGAAGCGGGAAAAAATTACACTTGCTTGGTATCAGTGAGGGGACCGGTACGTGTTCTGATCTGCATGGGATCAATATCGCCGTCTTTAGTGAACACCCTTTTGACCCGAAGAGGCATCGCTTAATTACCGAATCTAAACCCTGCCACGGGGCCGTTCTTCTAAGGGATCCTACCGAAAAAGAAATCAGGGAGCATAGGCATGAGTTCTCTGTCGACGATCAATGCCTTCAGGCAGTCGAGGGACTGATCTCGGTACCAACAAAAGGGGGAAATATCCTCAGATTCAAACCAAACGGCAAGTCCGCACTTTACGTTCAACTGGCGTAGACACATAACCGGCCTAAGGCCGTGTTTTTTATTTATTCGAAAAAATAGGGTCTTGAAATTCGCCTAATTTGTGACAATATACTAATCGCAACCTGAATATAGTGGAGAGTGCAGATGCGGGTGCGGATCTTTAAAAATTTAAGCTTCAAAGAACTCGGTCCTAATTTTACGGAAGTCACAGAAAAACCTGATTTAATTATGGTTCGCTCGACCGAACTCCATGATGTATCTCTTATTCCCGATACGACTTGGGGTATTTTCCGAGCTGGATCAGGCACCGACAACATACCTGTCGATGAAATGACAAAAAAGGGCGTGCCGGTCTTTAATACGCCCGGCTCGAATGCCAATTCAGTAAAAGAACTTGCCCTCGGTGTTATGATTATGGCATCAAGAAACTGTTTCTCTGCTTTCGATTTTGTGAATCAAAGCCCCGCAGATACGGATTTCGAAAAAGCAAAAATCAAATTTGTCGGAACAGAAATTGCCGGAAAAAATATTTTAATTCTCGGCCTCGGTAACATCGGCTACTCCCTCGCAGAAGCATGCCACAATCTGGGAATGAATGTGTTCGGTTATGACCCCTTCGTTAAAAGAGATGCGCGGTGGCTTACTCAGCTTGATCTGCTAAGCGACACAACCGTTTCTATCTGCGATTTTGTCTCTATCCATATACCGAAAAATGAACGAACCGTAAATTTCGTTAATGAAGAATTCATATTGAGATTAAAGCGTGGGGTAATTCTTCTAAATTTTGCCAGAAAAGAATTGGTGGATACCTACTGGCTTGGCATCGCTCTTGAAGCGGGCCAAGTCCGATATTACGCCTCAGATTTTGTCCAAGAAAGTCTTCGTCGATATATTCCGTCAAAGGCCTTAATGCTCACCCATCTTGGTGCTTCGACCGAAGAAGCTGAAAAACGATCGGTCGCTATGGCCAGAAATCAAGCCGAAAATTACTGGTACTTCGGCGAGATAATCAACTCGGTTAACTTTCCCAGACTAACTCCTGATCACACTTTTGAATACAAAAGGCTATTTATCGTCAACAGAAATGTGCCAGGAACATTGGCCAAAATAACCGGTTTAATCAGCCGAGACGGACTTAATATCTCCGCAGTTATTAATAACAGCAAGGGGGAAATTTCCTGCTTCGCAATTGATATCGATAAACCGCCGGACGAGAATGAAGCTGATCTTGCAAGATTAATCAACGACCTTGGAAAACTCGAGGATATTATTCGATTCAGAGTTATCTATCCAAATACCGCCTAACCGACTCTAGGCGGTTTTAAATTTAAAAAAACAACACATGACCGAAACGAAACCGCCTTTTATTATTTCGAATGCTCTGATATTATCTTTGATATGAACAAGAACGATTCAAAACATCTCATTACCTCTGAATCAGTTACTGAAGGTCATCCTGACAAAATCGCTGACCAGATATCTGATGCCGTATTAGACGAGGTCTTGAAACAAGATCCGTACGGACGCGTTGCCATAGAAACACTCCTCACCGGAAATCTGGTTATTATTGCCGGGGAGCTAACCACCAGCGCAAAACTCGACATTCCGAGAATCGCCCGACGAGTAATCAAGAATATCGGCTACGACAGGCCCGAACTTGGTTTTGATTATAAAAACTGCCAAATACAAACCAATATCCAACAACAGTCATCCGATATCGCTATGGGAGTCGGACAATACCGCAAAGAACAACCTGAAAAAATCGGAGCGGGAGATCAAGGTATGATGTATGGATATGCATCTTCTGAAACCAAAACCTTAATGCCCCTGCCGATCGCCCTTGCCCACAGTCTTGTCTACCGACTTACGCAGGTCAGAAAGAAAAAGATTCTTCCATATTTGAGACCTGACGGCAAATCTCAGGTCACGATAGAATATACCGCGGACGGAAAAGCCTGTGCCAATACGATTCTCGTTTCGACCCAGCATGATCCGAACATATCTCAGAGAAAGATAAAAAAGGATATTATCGCTCAAGTAATCAAAAAAGCAATTCCGGCCAATCTTTTGTCGGGTAAAACAAGGATTCTGGTGAATCCAACCGGAAGATTTGTTATCGGCGGTCCCGTGGGAGATACGGGACTTACCGGAAGAAAAATAATAGTTGATACATACGGAGGAGTCGGACGTCATGGCGGAGGATGTTTCTCCGGAAAGGATCCGACCAAAGTTGACCGTTCGGGCTCATATGCCGCCCGCTGGGTAGCCAAAAACATAGTCGCTGCTAAACTGGCTGACAAAGTTGAAATACAAATCAGCTATGCCATCGGAATCCCCGAACCTGTTTCTATTAATATAGACACTTTCGGTACCGGAAAGTTTCCTGACTGGAGAATAGTGGAAGCGGTCGGAAAGGTATTCGATCTTCGGCCGGGAATGTTAATTAAGAATTTAAATCTGCGCCAGCCTATCTATCTCAAATCCTCCGCTTATGGCCACTTCGGACGGTCTGACATTAAATTACCGTGGGAGAATACGAACAAGGCTAAAGACTTATCAAAGCTTCTCAAATGAAAATTTGGCTTGATGACCAACTAAACAATCCGGAACGCCCCAATTGGGTAAAATAAAATAGGGCCCGTCGTAAAGTGGTATTACGCGGCATTCGCATTGCCGAATCGGGAGTTCGATTCTCCCCGGGTCCACCGAGCTAAGCTCGGTCCATCTGAGCTTAATAAAAATCAAGTCTAATAAACTTGATTTTTATCTACTGCAAAGCTAAGCTTTGCCTTATGTATTATGTCTACATCTTATTCAGCAAAAAAGACGGCAATCTATATATTGGCTACACCAATGACTTAAAGAGAAGACTGCGAGAACATAAAAGTGGTCAAAGCATTGCAACTAGAAACAGGCTACCCTTGCTACTCATTCATTACGAATCATATCTAAAGTGGTCTGATGCTAAACGCAGAGAAAAATTCCTTAAAGGCGGTAAGGGTAGGGCTGAATTTAAGATACAATTACAAGATATCCTGAGAGAGTTAGGCTACAAGCATCTATAAAACGTGGTTTTTAATTGATCGAGCTTAGCTTGATTGAGAGTTGGGGGCAGTTGAATAAAAATTGATTCTCTGATATTCTACTTGCATTACAAATTACACAGGAAAGAAAAATGATAAATCAGTGGCTGGTGGAAAGCACAGATAATGATGGCGCGGTATTTTACCACATCGATTCTGATGGAAATAAGATTAGGGTTAGGGTAAAGAAAGAAAATTACCTTATCGTTGATGGTAGAATTTTTGTGAAACTGGGGAGTGAGCCTGAGTGGTTTGACCCACCCCAACAGTGCCCTATTTAGATAGCCGGTTATCCCGGCTATTTTCATATAAAAATCCTATCATATACCCTAAAAATTAAACTCTTATTTTGCACGAGGTCAGAATTTATGCTACGTTTTAGATATTCGAGATCGAAACTCTAAACTTAAAAAACCCAAAATTTTTCATAACCATGAGTGACTCTGAACTTCTTAAATACGTCGGCCAGTCTCGTCAAAAAGGATTAACCGATGAGCAGATTAAACAGAATCTCCTTGGGAGTGGGTGGCAGGAAAATGATATTAACCAAGCATTGAAACCAGTCAAAAAGAAATTGGCCGTATTGATGTATTTCGGAATTGGTATATTGATTTCTATTTTTACCGGCGACTGGCGCGACCCGTTCGCAAAATTCCATCTTAAACAGGGCATCATTTTGTATATCGTTTCTATCGGACTAGATATAGCATTCGGAGTCTCGAGGTTTGTGGTAGACGAGGGTGGCGTAAAAACTTCTCTGGTTTATTCGTTAGTTGGATTTTTTGTAAACTTGACGGTATTTGCCATAGGTATCCGAGGCATCGTAAATGCCGCTACCGGGAAAATGGACGAGCTTCCAATAATCGGCGGCCTTGCAAAATATTTTAAATTTTAAAACCCCAAATCATCATGAATACAAATTTATACCTAATTGGATTTTTCTTCCCCGTTATAGGATTAGCAATAACCATTACTCTTGCGATCTTTTTTCAAGGATTAAAGAGGTGGATAGTTTTATTTGTAGCTCCATTAGCAACAGTACTCGTTACCTTTTTGTTTATTAGATATGGAGATTATGGAATGGGAGCTTTGATTCCTGTAATTCTAACGACCTTTTTTGTGATGGGGCTTATGATCTATTATCCGGTCTTAATCGTATGGGCAATTGTTGCTTGGAGAAAAAACAAGAAAAAGATTAATTCTGATAATTCTGACCTCCCAATTCCCAAACCACAGGAACAGCAGTAAGTCGTCGCCACAGAAGAAGGGGGCTAACTTATTTCAGATCTTCCACCGTCAAACTAAAACCTTCTCCTTTCCTAATGCTACCGTCAAGAATTTTAGTAGCAATCGCGCTTTCAACTTTGTCCCGAATGACCCTTTCCATCGGACGGGCACCGAACTGCGGATCAAAACCGGCCTTGGCGATATAATCAGCTATCTCAGGCGTTGGCATAAACTCGTAGCCCTGCTCCTTCATTCTCGCAGCTAGATTAGCCAGCAACAGCTCGGTGATTTTACCAACCTGATCCTGCGAGAGGGGATGAAAAATGACTATCTCGTCAAAACGGTTCAGAAATTCAGGACTGAAATGCTTTCCCTGAATCATCATATCCACGAGTCTTTCTTTCTCTAATGACGGATCCAATCCTTGCCTGACCAGATCTCTCACCAGATCAGCTCCGGCATTTGAGGTGGCGATGATTATATTCTGTTCAAAATTTATTTTTCTTCCAAAAACATCGGTTAACCTGCCTTCATCAAAAACCTGAAGAAAAATATTAAGAACATTCTTGTTGGCTTTCTCCAACTCATCTAATAAGATCAGCGAAAACGGATTATCTCTGACCTCGGTCACAAAACGCCCCGGCTCATTAGCTTTTATGGAGCCTATGAACCTATCCAAAGAATCTGTGTCCTGATACTCTGACATGTCAAATCTAAGCATCCTGTCGGCTGAACCAAAATATGTTTTTGCCAGAATTTTGGCAGTCAAGGTCTTACCGACACCGGTCGGACCCACAAAAAGAAATACTCCGGCCGGCTTCCCGCGTTTGGCCAATCCAATTCGAAGCCTTCTCATTGTTGATGCTACTACCTCCACGGCCCTGTCCTGACCTATCAGCTCCTGATGCATTATTTCCTCGAGGCGGACGAGTTTTTCTTTCTCATCTCCGATAATAGGACCCAACGGAATTCCTGTTTTTCGACTGACAACCTCGCTGACTTCGGTTTTAGTCACGATTCTCCGGTTACTCGAAATACTGTAAGAAACAACCTCTGACAGCAAATCAAAAGCTTTTTCCGGAAATGGCGATGTGCGGATAAATTTATCCGAATCCTGAACGATTTGTTTTATAGCGCCGAAAGTCAACACCACGCCCTGATTGGCCTCTATAGCCGGGACCAATTCCTGAATCATTTTGAGAGTCTGCCCTGCATCCGGTTCAAAAACATTAATTCTTTCAAAAACTTCCGTAAGTTCTGACCGTCCCTCAATAAATTTGTGGAATGCGCCAGGATTTGTAGTGGCTATAATCTGAATATGAGACGACCTCAAATAGGGGACGAGTACCTCAGTCACATCTATCCTCCCAAGCCCACCTATCTCGCCGATAAAATTATGAAAATCACGGAGAATCAGAACGATATTTCCCGCTTTTACGGCTTCGTTCAAAACGGCTGTCAATAAATTTTGTACATCATTTATGCTTTTGGACGAGCCGACGATAAGAGACAGGTTTAAATCAAAAACCTGCTTAAAGTTAAGCTGGGGCAACGCCTTGCCTCTTGCAATCAACTCGGCCAAATCAAGAATAATCCGCTCTCTCCCGACTCCCTCTTCTCCGACCAAAAGAACATTATTTTGACCTGATCTGACAAGAATCTGTTCAATTTGCTCGATCTCTTTGCTTCTAAAAATAAGTCTGACGATAGGCCTTGAATATTCCATCTTATCCGTTAAATTTGCGGCGAAAACTTTAAGATAGCGGGCGAAACCGAAAACCCAATCCCGGCCTATCGGCGGCTGACGAAGCAAATTTTCCAAACTCCAAAATTTGTTACCTTCTCTCCAATAAGCCCAGATGTGTTCGTACCAGTCGGCCAATTCCTCCAAATCATTCTTGTCCAAATCCTGACCAACAATAAAATTCTTAAAATTCTCGTCATAATCGAACATCGCAGCCATAATATCCAAAACAGAAATCCTTTTACTGCCATGCTTATCTCTTAATACCAGCGCCTCTTCAAGAAGTTTATGAACATCAGGAGATATGTTTCTGCTGACGAACACGGAAAGCCCGCCCACAGACGGATTCGGCGTCGTTAAAGTTTCCTTTAATTGTCTCTCGACTACCTTATATGTCGGGATAATTCTGGTAAACAATTTATCCATCACGTTATCTTCGAGCATCGCCACCAATAAAGTCCTGACCGATAGTTCCTTTTCACCAAAAGAACGCGAAAATTTAAATGCCTGTTCAAAAACTCTGGCTGCCTGATATTCCAAAAGGTCCGCGATATTACCGGTACTTTTTATTTTGGGATATTTCAAAAAATAACTACCGAACAATTCAAAAAACAGCGTGGACAATCCTAAGGGAAAAGCAATCATGGCCCAGCCAAGATGAATTTGTAAAGACAAGGGGTACGCCATATTCACCAAAAAAAGTCCGATCGGAATACTGCCGAGAACGAAAAACATAATCCGACAAAATTTCAAAACACCGGCCGGAAACAAATGAAAGAATAGTACCGCCTTATATATTGCCGATTTTTCAAAATCGAAAATCATAATATGAAACTCGCACCCTTAAAAACCAGGTAAATAGCGAGAGCGGGCCAGGCAAGCCATGCTATGAAAATCAGCATAAACCCCACAAAGACCAGAGCTTCAAAAATAAGGCCTGATAAAATCAGGGTCAACCTCAAACCTGCCGCTATCAAACGGATATAGGTATCGATCACTACATTGGAAATTTTATCTACAAAGGTCTTTTTTCTGCTCCAGAAATCAGAAGCATTCTGCCTGTGCCACGGAGAAAAAAGAGTTTGAAAATGCCTAGCTATCAAAAACTTATGCCAGACGGCAATTTGATAGTTCTTCATAATCTTGAATATTTCAAAAGGCGCAACCCCGAAGTGCCAATAAAAATACTCGATAAAAATAGTAACCATCATCTAAATAATATCATATTTTACTAAAAATATCGTGCCCCATAAGTCAGTTCGAAGACTCAGCGACGTGTCCAAAAGAGCTGACCTCGCAGTAGTTTTATAGATATTTTAATTCACCGCAATACATGCTAAAGTCGACAAGGTGTTGAATAAAATTTTAGAAAATTTAAATACTAAACAGCTTGAGGCTGTCAAGGCAATTGACGGCCCTGTTTTAGTTATCTCCGGCCCTGGTTCGGGCAAAACCAAGTGCCTCACTCACAGAATCGCTCACCTTATCGCAAGCGGAATAAGACCCGAGAATATCTTGGCCCTAACATTCACAAATAAAGCCGCTGGTGAAATGCGTGAGCGGGTACAAAAGTTGTTGAAAATCGGAAACTGGGAACCGGAAACTCAATCAGCCTTACCAATGGTCGGCACATTTCATTCCATTGGTCTAAAGATCTTGAGGCGGGAAATCCACAATCTCGGCTATAAAAATAGTTTCACTATTTTTGACGAGGACGATCAGACAAGCCTGGTGAAAAGAGTGATGGCCGAACTGGAGCTGGATACCAAAAAATTCCACCCCAAAGCTGTGCTGTCCAGAATATCGCGCTTTAAAACAGAGTTCGTCGAACCGAGAAATGAGTCCGAAGACAGCTTTTTCGAAAAAATAGTAAGCAAAGTCTATAAACACTACCAAGACGAGTTGAAACGGCTGAATGCTGTCGATTTCGATGACCTGATCGTTCTCTGCGTAAAATTATTCCGAAACGATCCGAAGATTTTGGAAAAATATCAAAGTCTTTGGAAATACGTACTCGTCGACGAATATCAAGACACGAGCCGAGATCAGTATGCTTTCATCTCTTTGCTAGCCAAGGCACACAATAATTTATTCTGCATAGGCGATGATGCCCAGTCAATATATCAGTTCCGCCACGCTGACATAAGAAATATACTGAACTTCCAGAAAGATTATCCCAAAGCGAAGGTCGTGATGCTTGAACAAAACTACCGTTCAACCAAAAGCATCATCACGGCCGCCAGTCATCTGATATCCAACAACAAAAACCAGATACCCAAGGAGCTTTGGACCGACAACAAAAACGGCGAGAATATCTTGGTCAAAGAACTCCTCAACGAAAGACGAGAAGCAAGTTTCATAGTATCGACGATAAATGACTTGATCCAAAAAGACCGGAGGCCGAACGACATCGTGGTTTTGTATCGTACTCATGCCCAGTCTCGCGCCATAGAAGAAGCTCTTATCTCGGCTGGATTTCCTTACCATATAGTCGGGGGTATCAAATTTTACGACAGAAAAGAGATAAAAGATATTCTTGCTTACCTTAAATTTCTAACAAATCCGGCCGATATCATCAGTTTTGAGAGGATATACAATACCCCTTCGCGGGGGATAGGCAAAAACGCCTTAGACAAGATATTGAGTGGGGACCCAAACAACGTTCTTAACGGCCTAAAAAAAGCGGCGGCGGATAAAAGCGCGCCAGCGAGGCAACTTGCGGCCATTAAGGCGTTCGACAATCTGTTGGAAGAAATGATTGAAGGGATCGACAAAAGCAAACTAACAACCTTCATAAAACACATCATTAAATCAACCGGCTATGAAAAATACTTAAAAGAAACGTGGGCACCGGAAAATGCCGAAGAACGCTTAGAAAACCTGAAAGAGCTTCTTACCGTCGCAAAAAAATACGATCCGCCAGCTGGCGGACGCGAATCGTGTTCTGAGGGAATGAAATCATTCCTTGAAGAGATCGCTTTGCTCCAAGATATGGATCGAGTCAAGAACACCGACAACAAGATCACGCTCATGACAGTTCACGCTTCAAAAGGTCTGGAATTTCCGGTTGTTTTCATTATCGGTCTTGAAGAAGGGCTGTTCCCTCATTCAAGAACGCTTTTTTATCCTGACGAGTTGGAAGAGGAAAGGCGTCTTTGTTATGTGGCCATTACAAGAGCAAAAGAAAGGTTAATCTTAACTTTTACCAAGTACAGAAATATTTTCGGCTCAACCCAGACTAATCTTCCGTCTAGGTTTTTGGGAGAAATACCGGCCCACCTTGCATCATTTGAAACAACCGGGACCGATTTTGACGACGACTACGAAGACAAAGTCTACTACTAATTTACAATTTTCAATAATCAATTTACACTAAAGCATCAATGAATCAATTACCCAATAAATACGACTTGCCTGAACGAACTACTAAATTTGGCGTATCAATAATTAGATTTTGTAAATTACTTAAAAGAGATCCCGTATCTGACCCTATTATAAATCAGCTTGTTCGCGCGGGTACAAGTGTCGGCGCAAATTACGCGGAAGCAAACAATGCAAGCTCAAAAAAGGACTTTAGAAATAAAATTTTTCTTTGCAAGAAAGAATCCCAAGAAACTAAATACTGGCTACAAATGATTGGTGAATACACTACCGAAAACAAGGAACTAGATAAATTAGGCCGAGAAAATCAAGAATTGCTAATGATCTTTCAAAAAATATGCTCTTCATTGGATAATTGATGAATTGTAAATTTATTGAAAACTGATATTTGTAAATTGATAATTTATCCTAAAAAATCTTTGGGTCAAAACTTTCTGATAAACCGGGGGGTATTGAAAAAAATTATACTTGCCGCAGATTTAAAAGAAGGGGATATCGTAGTTGAAGTCGGCCCCGGAACTGGAAACTTAACTAAAGAGTTGGCAAAAATAGCAAAAAATGTAGTCGCCATAGAAAAAGATCGAGGTTTAATACCAGTACTGAAAGAAGGGCTTAGGGATTACAATAACGTAGAAATTATACAAGAAGATGTCTTAAAAATAGACGGGGCTAATCTACTGCGCTACTGCGCTAACACCTACAAACTAGTCGGCAATATTCCATACTATATTACTTCGTATCTTCTAAAAACAATCTTTGAAAAATGGCCCATGCCGGAACGTATCGTGCTGATGGTACAAAAAGAAGTGGCGCAAAGAATAGTCGCCAAACCCCCCAAGATGAACCTGCTTGCCTTGTCGGTCCAATTTTACGCTGAACCTAAAATCATCAGCTATGTATCGCGGGGCAGTTTCAGACCGATGCCAAAAGTCGATTCAGCAATCATTCGACTCATGCCAAAAAATGAAAACTATCGCACCGATCCGCTACTGCGCTACAATCTGTTTAAGCTGATCCGAACCGCCTTTGCGGGAAAAAGGAAACAACTCAAAAACACTATCGGTCTCGAAGGGTTAAATAAATCCGGCATTAAACCAGAGGCACGACCCGAGGAGTTGTTTTTGAAAGATTGGATAAAAATTGTTTCTAGGGTATAATTTTATCATGAGAACAACAACCATTTTTACCATTACCGCTGTCGCATTATTGTTATCGCCGTTCGACGTTTTTGCTTTATCGTTAAATCCTGTCAATTCTCTGGTGGGCGGCAGAAAAATCACTACCATACCTTGTCTGTGTTCACCGGGAACCTTAATGATAACAGTCGGCCCTCCCCGAGGTGGAACTTTTATTTATGTTCCGGGCATTAGCAGATTATATCGATTCTATTCTTTGTGGCCACCCTCATGGTCTCTCGGTCTTGCCAGCGGAAACCGCACTTGCTATCAACCGACCCCAACTCAATGTCCTTGTTGCCCCGGTATCCCTGTCGGAAACGGCCCAATTATAAGAATGATGGGCACCTCTTTGTTTTAATCGGCAACCCCTCTTTTTAACTGACCCCTAATATCAACAGCTGGCCTGGAAATCAGGCTGTTTTTAAGTGGTATAATTAAATTAGCGACTAGTAATTAGCAACTAGCGACTAGTAAAAGTCGCGAATTGCAACTTGCAAGTCGCAATTAAGATTGCCTAACAGATACAAAATAATATCTGGTTTAATGGTATTCGTAGCCATATTTTTGGTTTATTTTGGATTTAAAAACCTAAAAGCCGAGTTGAACTTAAAGCCCAGCCAAGCAAATATTAATACGCCCATTGAAAACGATGCCGATTGGGATGATGACGGTCTCAATAACAGAGAGGAGTCATATTGGAGTACTGATTCAAACAATCCTGATAGCGACGGAGACGGTTATCTTGATGGGGAAGAAGTGGCTTCCGGCCACGATCCTCTGATACCCGGGCCGGATGATCTGCTTCCAACAAACGACAACTTGACGATGAAAATGTCTCAACTTGCTCTATCCGGTTTGGTTGAAGGTTCTTTGAAACCAGACAGTCCTAACTACGAACAATCGTTAAGCGACTTAGCTGACGTAATAGCCGAAGACGCGATAACTAGTTTTGAAGCAGACCTCTCAAAAACCGAGATTAGAATCATAGACTCCGACAAGTTTTCCCAGCAAAATTATATTGAAGAGTTTTCCCGAACCCACGAAAAGCTCCTTAAAACATTTGTCGAACAAATGCTCGCGCTTGAAGAAAATCTAAATAACATCGGCGCATACGGAATGGCGTACGGAGGGGTTGCGAAAAGTTTCAGCGGATCGGCTTCCAGATATCAGGAAATATACGGTGAATTATTAAAAATAGGCGTCCCAAAAAACTGGGAAAGCAGTCATCTTGGCGTAATCAAGCTCGTCGGAGAATTGTCGCAAGCAAGCCAAGCTGTCGTTTCCGGAGCGAATGATCCCATAAAAGCAGTCGCCGGTTTGAACAAAATAGTCCAGCTTTGGGAAATTCTTCCTGAAATCACGGAATCATACTCCAAAAAAATACAACTGAACGAGCTAAGACCGGATCAAACCATATTCAAATAAATGATTAAAAAAATACTGCCGATTATAATTATCCTGTCTCTCGTATTTCCGTCATTTGTTCAGGTTGCCCAAGCCGGAGTTTTGGAATCTACCATTAGCTTCACCTCCTGCACGGCGGGCGGATTTATTTCCGGCTTGATTAGCCAGGGACTGAGAATCCTTGAGGGTTTAGTAAGAGGATTATTCTCTCGGTTTTTAGGAGGATTAATAACTAATATTGGCGGTACGGTGCCGGTAAGTGATCAGGTGGTTAGAGATGAAACGGGAAGTTTTAGAAGATCTTACACCGCAAAAGAAACTCATCAAGACATTATCGCCAGATGCGCCGCCAGAGAAATACTGATGGCTATGGGCAGAAATATAATGAACACCGCCCGCACCAGCGGCAGAAACGGGGGGCCGGCCTGGGTCAGAAACTGGCGCAATTTTCAACTAGATGCCCAATACAGAGGAGAGGATATATTCAGAGGAATGCTTTATTCGACCGACTTGTGCGACTATTTCGACAGCGATCTAAAGAGCATGTTTGGAGCAAACCAAAATATAAATCTGGCATCAATCCGGACAAGAGCAGGTGGTTTTGACTCATTTCAAGCTAAGACTGGCTGTACTCTCCCGGATAATTTTGATTTCGAGGCCTACCAACAAGATTTCTCCGGCAACGGCGGGTGGGAAGCGTGGTCAAGGCTCCTTGAGCCCCAGAATAATTTCCACGGAGCCTTATTTAAGTCGCTTGATGAAGCAAATAAGCAGCGGGTGATAGAGGAATCGGCGGATATAAATGAGACCGCAGCGACAGGATTTACATCCATACGAGGCAGGAATGCTGTTGAAAGTTGTTCGGTAAGGAACCCAAGAAACGGGAGATGTTTGATATACAAAGACATTTTGACACCAGCAGGTATTTTGAGCGGGGCGGTAACGTCCGGGATTGAGTCCGAGTTGCAGTGGGTAGCTTCTTCAGATGAGTTAAGTGAGATTATCGCCAGTGCTATAAATGTTTTATTAAACCGGCTGACGGACCTTAGTAATTCCAATGAAGGCGACTATATTGTTCCCGGAGAAATAGAGGTGTCAATATCTCCATTTCCTCCGCCTGGCGGAGGCGGTGGAACCGGCGCCTGTCAAGATCCCGGCAATACTGTTGCAAATTATGCCGGAAATCTTGATGGCGCCATCAATGCGGTGATTAATAGCAACCCCGGAGGAATAGCTGATGAGCCCAATACCTGGGAAAATGCTTCTATCTTTCTTGGCTATGTAGCCGGAGAGCTTCAATCAGCTGGATTTAATGCCACAACGAATGTTCTCAACGGAAACGATAATCCCAACAGCGGTGATCTTATTGCTTTATGGCAAAACGGGGATACGACGGCAGAACGATACGACGCGGTAAGCAGCGCTGGGGCAGGCGACATGTCAATAAGAGATGCGGCAACAGTCGGCTATACGGGGGATATTCCCTTAAGTTGCGTATGGTAAATCAAAAAATAATGAAAGCGGCTCCCAAAAAACTACTTCTACCAATTCTCTTTCTGGGTCTGTTCCTGCCGATTTTTAACGCGCAAGCACTTTCGCTTGGAGGATTTTTTGGAATAGGTGATTTTGCTTATGAAGCTGTGGCAAATATTTTTGGTTATTCCGCTTATTTACTTTTTGCGTCTTTGGGCACTTTTATGGGCGTGGCTGTCACCGCTTTGGCTTGGGTGGTTAATTTGAGAATCTACACTAATGTCCCGGTCATAGAGGAGAGTTGGAAAATTATGCGCGACTTCGCCAATATGCTCTTTATCATTGCGTTGATAGTTATGGCGTACGGTACGATATTTAATATCAAGGGGTATGATTTCAGGTCTCTGATTCCCAAGTTCCTCATCGCCGCTCTGCTTATAAATTTCAGCTTGGTAATCGGGGGACTGATAATTGACGCGGCGCAGATTCTGAACAATACCTTCCTTAATGCAATGGGTGATATTGCCGGACACCTGGGCCAAGGGTTAGAACCGTGGAAACTGTTACCCGAAGCCGCTAATGCCTCAGATGGGGCAGAAGCAATATCAAGCTTGGCGTTTTCTTCCTTTGTAACACTGCTGTTTGCGATTTTTATGGCATTTGTTTTTCTAATAAGCGTGGCTGTACCGCTGACAGTCGCACTCGTGAGAATACCAATTTTATGGGCACTACTTATTGTTTCGCCAATGGCGTGGCTCTTGAGCATCTTGCCGGCGACAAAAGGAGCATATGACAAGTGGTGGCATCAATTTATAGGTTGGAATTTATTTTTGCCGTATTATTTGTTTTTTATGTACTTTGCTCTTTATTTCTTGGACAGAAAAGACGAGGTTCTTGCTGGCTTGGGCCAAACATTCGTTAACGATAAAATAACCGGTTTGGAAGGGTTGCAATCCGATTTTACTTTTGGACTGATATTTTACTATTTTCTTGTGGCCATCTTTATGATAGGCGGCACAAAAGTGGCAATGAGTGCCGGAACGTTTTCCGGAACGGGAGTAGTGCAAGTGGCAAAATGGGGAAGAGATAGGGTGGCAAATAGGATAGGGTGGACAGCTGCCGGCAGAGCGGTGAAAGGAAGGTTTGACGAACTTGGGGAAAAAGAAGAGGCCAGAATAGCGCGACAAACAGGATATATGAGAGATGCCCTTGGCCGTATTACCGGCGGCAAGGTCGGATTTTTGGAAGAACAACAAGCTAAAGATATCGGGGAAATCAAGAAGAGATTTGAAAGAATTACCGACCCAGCAGAACTTAGAAAGTTGATGGACAAAGGTCCGCTTAGAAACCAGTTGGCTGCCAGAGAAGTGATGAAGGATAGAGGATTATTAACCAGCGATGATTACAGAAAGACATTCGAACTGTACGGCGGCAACAACACGCTGGCCGGCAGACAGTTCGCTAAAAGCATTGACTACGGTAAACTTTCCAGCACGGATAGAGGGGATTGGTACAAAGACCTGACAGACGTAGAAGCTAAGAGAAAAGTTGCCGAAGTTATGGCTGAGAAGGGCGAGTTTGATACCGTCGATTCTATTCAAAGAGCTCAGTCGTTATATGCCTTACCAGGAGAAAAAGCAAACTTTCTTAAAAAAGCTGCCAGACGCATTACTGATAATACGACACTGCGCGGTCTCATGACTACAGGAAGCGACCAAGAAAAACTGGCTGTTAGAGAAATTCTAGCAGAAAGAGGTGCTTTGACTGGCGCTGAGATGTTTGACACTTATAGTATGTACAGAGCTGGATCTAAAGAAGCGGTTGATTTTGGCACAAAGGTTGACTTCGAAAATCTATCTCAAACAGATAGACAAACGTGGTACAACAATGCTCCTGATAATGAGGTAAAAAGAAAGTCAGCTGAAGTAATGGCTGAAAAAGGTGACCCGAGCATGATGACCGCGCCGGCGCTTGCGGCCGCTGCCAACTTGTATGCTAATGATGCTGAAAAAATCAAATTCCTAGAAAAAGCTGAGAAAAAGAACTTCATGGCTACCGTCGACGCCAAAGCTGCTCTTGGAGTAGTGCGAGATGCCGCTGGAACTCCGCTAGCAACCAGGGGAGCGGTTCTTAATTTTAGAGTAACGAGAATGAAAGCTGATGCTTTGGCAGAAATAGGCTATGACGGCGGTTGGGGAAACCCGGATTTTGTCAATGCGGTTCAAGCAAAGATAAATGCACTTCAAACATCTGAACCTTCTATCCCCGGTGGACCGCCCACAACTCCAGGGGGTCCTCCGATTATGCCCAAGCCTGGTGGTGGCGAGAGGTTCAAGAAAGGACTGCAAGATAATGCAACGGACACAAGAAGTTTGGCACAGATTTTTGCTTTAACAATCCCTTAAAACCCCCTTAAGATGAATATATATAGTCCTTCCCAAGTGGACCTAGAGGAATTACTACTAGTCAAAAAGGACTGGGATATTTTCGCGAATAAATTTATAAAATTACCACTTAAGGTGAAAGATGTTATGACTTCTGCTACAACTGATTACTACTTAGAATTTCTTTCTAAAAAAGTTGGCTTGGACCAGAATCAATCTTCCGACTTATCGCGGATAGTAAGAGACGTCCTTCTTGCCGACGCTTTCTTGAGCGACTTCCCTGCATTAATATCTTCAAAGCTGGGAGTTGAGGCGAGCATCGCAAATCAAATTGCCAACAAAATAGTCAGCGAACTATTCGCTCTGGCGATAGAGGATATTAAAAATATGCAAAGAGAAAAATTTAAAGACAGAATAGCGCAAAACAGATCCAACCAAAGCCAGCAGTCATCACAGAACACAAACGCAGAGCAAAGCAATGTGATAGATCTACGTAAACAAAATCAATGAGGTTTCAATTACCACAATTCATAGAAACAGAGACGAAATTGGTCGGCCCGCTTACTTTGAAGCAGTTTCTGTGGGTAGCCGGCGGAGTGTCGATACTATTTCTTCTGTTTACGACTACGCAGGGTGGATTTATATTCTTCGCCGCCGGAGTACCGATAGCGGCGATATTTCTGGCTTTTGCTTTCCTGAAAATAGACGGGATGCCGTTAATCAATTACATCGCGTATCTACTTTCATATTTATTAAACCCTAAACGATACATATTCAGAAAAGACGAGGATAATAATTTAAAAACTAGAATCTAAAAATGAAAAACGGCAGTGTAAAATTAAAAACTAAGACAACTTCTCCAGTTTTAACTTTTTAGTTGTCGTTTTTAGATTTTCAATTTTACTTTTTAATTTGAAACATGCCCAACCAATCCACCGAAAATTTAGTCCCTATTTCTGATATCCGTGAAGGGGTGGTTGTTCTTAAGAATGGCTCTCTCAGGATGGTTTTAGAGATTTCGGCTATAAATTTTGAGTTAAGATCCGCCGATGAACAAGTAGCGATACTTCAGGGTTTTCAAAATTTTCTCAATTCCGTTGATTTTCCTCTTCAAATCATTGTCAGCTCCAGAGAACTGGACATAAGCGGCTATCTTAAGATCGTGGGCGAGATTGTCGAGTCGACAACCAACGAACTTATGAAGATCCAAGCCTCAGAATATTCAAGATTTATAAAAGAACTCTCGAGTTTGTCCAACATAATGTCTAAGAGGTTCTATATCGCGGTTCCTTTTTACATCTACGAAAAACCGGAAGCCACGGGGTTGATCCGAAGCTTAAAGGGAATATTGAGTCCCCAGACCATACCCAAAGAACTGACGGGCGAACAATTCAACTCTTACAAAAACCAGTTGCTCCAAAGAGCCGAGCTGGTTTACGGCGGCCTTGCCGGATTAGGCCTTCAGATAACCCAGCTTGAGGACGAGGAACTTAAGAACTTGTATTATCAGCTCTATAATCCAACCAAGGACGACTAGAAACCTTTAGCTTACAACAATGGCTGCTGAGCAACAGAAAAATAAAATGTCAGAATATCTTGCACCGGGAGCATTTAATATCGCTCCTTCTTACATTCAGGTGGGGGATAAGTTTGCCCGAACTATTTTTCTAGCGACATATCCAAGGTATTTGCAGACAAAGTGGTTTTCTCCAGTTATAAACCTGGACAGAGTTTTCGATATTTCGATATTCGTACTGCCCAAAAACACGACAACGGTTTTAAAACAGCTTCGCGACCAGCTTAGCCGCCTTGAGTCCCAAACCATGGAAGAAGCGGCTAAGGGAAAAGTCAGAGACCCCATTCTGGAGACAGCCATTCAGGACATAGAGAACTTGCGAGACCGGCTTCAGCAAGGAACAGATAAATTTTTCGAGCTAGGCGTGTACATAACAATCTACGAAAACAGCTTAAAAGAACTGGATGAGACGGAAAACAAATTACGAGGCATGTTGGAATACCAGCTCGTCTTTCCAAAAGTGGCAACATTCAGAATGCTGGAGGGATTCATCTCTACACTGCCCATAAACGATGACCGTCTCAATATTCATACTTCTCTCAATACTGAGCCCTTATCGTCGATTTTCCCGTTTGTTTCTTTTGACCTGACCTCTCATGACGGTATACTCTATGGCATCAACACTCACAACAACTCCTTGGTTTTGTTCGACAGATTCCAACTAGAAAACTACAATGCCGTTGTTTTTGGAAAATCAGGTGGGGGGAAGAGTTACACGGTAAAGCTGGAAATCTTGAGAAGTTTGATATTCGGTACCCAAGTATTGATCATCGACCCCGAGGACGAGTACAAATACCTAGCCGAGACAGTTGGCGGCTCACCCATTAAAATATCCATCACTTCCGACCAACATATAAACCCCCTGGACCTTCCTGTTCCAAAACAAGACGAGTCGCCGGCTGATGTGTTCAAATCGCATATTTTAGACCTTACTGGTCTTCTGCGGCTGATGCTCGGGGAACTGACACCGGAAGAAAATTCAATACTCGACGAGGCGCTGATACAAACATACGCGATAAAAGACATAACCCCGGATTCCAATTTCACCAATGCCACGCCTCCGGTCTTATCCGACCTCCAAAACATACTTGAAGGGCTTACCGGAGCCGAATCAATGGCGATACGGCTTAAAAAATATACTGAAGGTACTTTTGCTGGATTTTTAAACATGCCGACCAATGTTTTATTGGACAATAACCTTGTTGTATTCAGTATCAGAGACATGGAAGAAGAGCTAAGGCCGATTGCAATGTACTCGATACTCAATCACATATGGACATCCGTAAGAAGAGTCCAGAAGAAGCGGCTTTTGATAGTCGATGAGGCGTGGTGGCTTATGAAATACGATATCGGCGCGGACTTTCTGTCCAACATTGCAAAACGAGCCAGAAAATATTATCTCGGCCTGACCACGATATCGCAGGACATCAACGACATGCTTTCCACCGACAAAGGCAAAAGCATCGTAACCAACTCGTCTATGCAAATTCTGATGAAGCAGTCGCCTGCGGCGATAGATATAGTCCAGAAAACATTTAACCTTACTGACGGAGAGAAATATTATCTGCTTGAAGCAAGGGTCGGTTTCGGACTTTTCTTTGTCGGCCAAAACCACATCGGCATCAGAGTTCTGGCATCTTATGCCGAAGACCAGATAATAACCTCCGATCCGAGACAGATACTTGAAATAGAAAAAGCCAAGGAAGAGTGGGCAAAGTTGAGAAGCTAAAAGCTTCTCAACAAGTTTAAGGTGGGGAGGATTTCGTAAATTTTTATCTAATGCCCGAAGAACAAACAACTAGAAATACTGACGAAGAGGTAGCCGAAGAGGAGCAGTATGCCGACGAGCTTGCCGCAGAACAAGAGCTTTATGCCGCGCAAGCTGAAGCAGTGGAATTATATAACCAAGGACAAACATATCATCGCCCCTCGTTATTCAAATACTCAATCCTCGCATCATTGGCAGTGATAGTTGATATCGTTGATTTTATTGACCTAACCGGTCTGGGCGCAATCGTTGGGAGGATAATTTCTTTCGCCGTTTCGGCAGTTATAATCCTTATTTTCTGGTTCACCAATACAAAACAAAAAAGAGCAGATGAGTATGCTGAAAATATCCAGAAAAAAATTGACGCCTTAGTGGCGCGCATAGCCAATGCTGAAAGAAACATTTTAAGAGTGGCCCGATTAAGCCGCAAAATTCCGGGAGCAAAACAGCTATACCGTAAACTTCATTTGAGAACCGTAAGGCGAGCGAGAGTGGCTTTAAGAGGAGTAGCCAAAAGCGCCAAAAGCCCAATATTGAGATCCGTGGCGGCCGGTACTTTAAATCTGGTGCCTTTTCTGGCGCTTGTTCCCTGGATGCTGGTTGGAATTTGGTTAAGCTATAGAGCAGAAAAAGAGAGCTATAAAAACGCAAGGGAAGCGTCGGATTCGGTTTTGGAAGCAACCGGAGAAACGGGAATCGCATAATATGGAGAAAAAAATATTATTGGTTTCAATATTCATAACATTAGGAGCTATTGCCTTTTTATCCGGCCGTCTTTTAACTCTAGGAGGCGGGCTCGGCACCCAAAGCAATTCATTGATACAAAGATTCAATAGCAACACTAAGGCGGAGTTGCTTGAAACCACAATTCCAAAAACACTGCCCCTTAGCTCCAGAAGGCTTGTTTCGTTTGTCAGCCTTGGTTCTGAAAATATAATAGCCGTAGACAAGAATGGTGATATTATTGAAATAGATGCGGCCAATATCAGAGAAAAAGTTCTGGCCTCTTTGGGTCGAACCGATATATCGGAAGTACTGCTATCGCCGACAGGCGACTCTGTTATCTACTCTTTTTATGACGCTGGGAACAACAGAAAAACGGTTTATTTAAATTTAAAAACAGGCGAAAAATCAAACTTGGCGGGTAATTTAAGGTCGGCTGCTTTCTCTCCTCACGGCGATCAAGCGACGTATCTGCTTGTTAACGACGGGGTGGGAGAGTTGCTCATATCCAAAGCCGGGAAAATCATTAAGCGTGCCCTTAAAACACGGCTCGGCGCCGTAACAGTCAGCTGGCCAAGGGATGATTTTATATCCATAGTATCCTACGATAAAGACGGGTATGGCGATCTGCTTGTTCTAAAAGAAGAAGGCGCCCTCAATAAAATACTGTCCTATCAATACGATCTTGGCGTAAAATGGTCGCCCGATGGCGAAAAAATATTATTTTCTGCCAAAAATGGCACTGGTTCTGAACGCCTGTTTTACATAGATATTGCTAACAATGACGCAATCGTTTCTCTGGATGTAAATTCTAACGCTTCAAAGTGCGCCTGGTTAAATAGGGATGAGGTTATTTGCGGAGTTAAAAACCAAACCCAACTCAAGGACGAATTTTACAGAATAAGCGTGGCCGATGGTTCTAAAATACTGGTTTCGGTACCAAGCATTAATCTGCTTACTAAAGAGATGGCTCTTGGCCCGCTAGGAGATGTTATTTACATACTCAATGAGATAGACGACAAGCTGTATGCTCTGAAAATTAAATAGTCGCTCGCAACTTCTATCGCAATTTTATCACGATTCCTCACCTTCAAAAACTTACTCAAGATAGAGCAGGGTTTATGTTCTAAAATCACAGGTAACCCTCTCTTGCCTCCCAGCCCCTCTTTTCTCTGAAAAGAGGGGCTGGGCGTTCGACCTATGATTTCAGATAAAATCCGCCTCACTCTCATAAGTTTTCTTGACTCGCCCGCCTAAATTTTCCATTGGAAAACTTTGGCGGGCTCGTCAAGTGATAAAATTGCGATAGGTGTTGCTCAGATTTAAATGACAAGGAGCGAAACCCTTGCTTCTCTTTTCTCACTTGATGACGAGTAGTTAGCAGTTGCAGATGAGCGACGACATTTTTCTGAGAAACCGAGTCGGGGATGTCAGGAACGGTCCCGCCTTGGCGGGACCGCATGGCCTGACAGGGGTGACCCCGAGCGGTCAGAAAAATTAGGAGCGAATCGTAACTGCTCTATGAGGAGTTCGTGAGAAAAGAGTAGCTGGGGTGAGCGATCTCTATGGATACGGTTTGATTATAACCCTTCTTTGCGGTTCCGCGCCGACACTTTCTGTAGCAATATCAGGATAAGCCGCAAGCTCCATATGGACTATCCGCCTTTCATAAGCCGACATTGGAAACAAGGCTTCGGCTTTCTGCGTATTCCTTACTCTTGCAACTGTTTGTTTAGCCACATCAACAAGATAGGTAGCTCGGGACTTCCTATAGTCATTCACATCTAAAACGATGGTGCCTTCTTTCCCGTCTTTAACCAGCATAGCCCTAAGAACATGTTCCAAAGCCTTCAGGTTTTGGCCGTTCTTGCCAATTAAAAATCTGGCGTTATCAAGCGTCTGAACAGACACAACAACAGCTCCTTCTCCGTGTTTATCGGCAGGTTCTTCTTTCGCTTCAATTTGACATTCAATATTCATAAAACCAGCCACTTTCGTTACGGCTCTTAAAACATCGTCCTTGTCTAATTTTTGTGCCATATTTGTCTATGAGCGAAGCGAATAGCTACAAACTTACCACCCCGCTCTAACTTTGCCATTGAATTGACGGCGCCAGCGGTGGCGAATAGCCAATTCCGCTTTTGGCGGAATCCCTTATTCAGGGTCCGCCGCGCTTTCGTGTACAATGCTCTATACTTTATACTATTGATTTTCTTGTTTTCGATAGCAAAGTTAGGGCGGGGTAAGTACTTGTAGCCAATCGGACTTCGCGTAAAACGCTCGTCCTCTTGGACAACTACTTATTTCTTTGTCTTAATGAAATACTGCTCAAACATTGAAAAAACCGTTGTCGTTACCCAATAAAGGATAAGGCCGGCCGGCAAATTCCAACCAATAATTATAATCATAACGGGGAAAAAATACAACATTTGCTTGCTGATAGCCGCCAGTTCTTTTCCACCAGCTGGCGGAGACCCGCTATCGCCCTGTAAAGCCGCCGCCTGCTTGGACTGAATAAACTGAAGCCCTCCGGCAATAATCGTAAGGAGCCTGTTGTTTTTAGTAACATCAAGCAAGCCCAGAAAATTGTGGTCAGTAAGCTCCGGCGTGGAAATGAAGCTGTAAAGGAGGGTTAAGCTTTCCGGAGTTATTCCCTTTATAAAGACTTGGTACAAGGCTATCAATATCGGTATCTGTACCAAAAGAGGCAAGCATCCGGCCAGAGGGTTGACGTTGTTTTCTTTATAAAGTTTCAGTATTGCGGCTGATTGAGCGGCGGTGTCATTCTTTAATTTCGCTTTTACCTCATCGATCTTGGGAGCTAACTCTCTGAGTGATCGCTGAGATTTGATGGTTTTCAAAGAGAGAGGCGCAAACAACGCCCTTATCACTACGGTTAGGATAATAATAGTCAGCCCCAAATCGCCACCAGGAATTATGCCCTGGAGATAGACCATAGCATTGAATAGGGGTCGATATAGGATTTCGTTGTAGAGATTAAACAATCTAATGACTAACGACTAGCCACTAGCGACCCCGCCTTGGCGGGGTGGCTATTGGCTAGTGGCTACTTACGGCATATCTACTCCCCCTTTTGAAACGGGGGAACACTTCAAAATACGCAGAAACGATTTTATCAAACCCCTTAAAACCCCGTGCTTGTTTATCGCTTCAACCGCGTAATCTGAGCAAGAAGGATAATATTTGCAGTCGGTATATATAAAAATAGGCACTCGTGCAATTCTAAGGCCCAACGATAATTTTTTGTAGACGACTATCGTTCCCAAAATTATTTCTTTCATCCCGTACGAAGTAGCTGCTGCGCAGTTATGGAACGACCATTACGTGCGTAGAACAACTATTGTTGTTAATCTATGCCCCGCTCGTTTAACCCGCTAGGGCTACTTCGTTCGGGATTCATATCTTTGACAAAAGTCCTCTCAAATCTTTTGTTAAATTGTCGAGTTCGCTTCGGGTTATTTTTCTACAAGCAAACACAATCACATCGCGGCTTTTTCCGGATAAAATCTGGCCATTCCTTACCTCTTCAGAAAATACTCTCTTTATTCTGTTCCTGTCTGCGGCGATGGGAACATATTTTGACGGAACAATGAAAGCAAACCTTGAATATCCTCTCGGATTGTCTGACAACTTGATAAATAAAAAACTGCCCTTAACAGTCCTGCCGTTCTTGAAAACGCGGTCTATGTCTTTCTTGTTGGATAGTCTGTTCTTCTTTGGTAAAGCCACACAACTAGCTACTAGTTAATAGCCCCTAGCCACCCCGCCAAGGCGGGGTCGCTATTGGCTAGTCGCTAGTCGCTAACTACACCGTTAGCCGTTTTCTGCCTTTTCTCCTTCTTTTTGTTAAAACTCTTTTACCAAATCTTGAGCTTGACCTTGCCAGAAAGCCGTGTTTTCTCTTTCTTTTTTTCTTTTTTGGCCGATATGTTAGTGCTTTTGATAATGTCATATAGTATATAATTTACAAAAATTTAGCATCCTGGTCAACCCCGCCCTTGAAAAGCAGCCCAGGATTTGTAGAAATTTTATTTCAAACTAAATAAAATATTCCTAAAAGTATTTTTTGATGGCTGGTTAACTATTACACTGCTTTTCAAGGGCGGGGTCAATATTGTCTTTATTTTTCCACTTGTTATACACAGTATATCAACTAAAAACAGTATTCGTTTTAAAATTTTAATCAGCTATAATTCTTTTTATGTCGAACAGCAGATTTCCCAGCTACGACCCGACAGCGATCGAATCGCGTACTAAATTAACTGCTAACTGCAAAATTAATTACCTAGTATGACTAATGAGGAGCTTTGGAAAGCGGTGCTTGGAGAAATGGAACTGTCCCTTACGCGGGCCAATTTCACTACTTGGTTTAAAAACACCTCTGTTTTGTCAAAAGACAAGAACGCGGTGATAGTTAGTGTGCCTAACGGCTTTATTAAAGAATGGCTCGAAAACAAGTTTAATAAAAAAATCCTTGAGTCAATTAGAAACCAGAGTCCGGAAATAAGAGAGATCCGCTACACCATAGGCCGTCCTAAAATAGAGCTGGCGAAACATGATTTTTCCAACGTCATACTGGAAAGGGAACTCGAGTCCAGGTCCAATATTGAAGTGGATAAAGACGTAGACAAAGCCACCAACTTAAACAAAAAATATACTTTTGAGTCGTTCATTGTCGGATCGAATAACGAGTTGGCCCATGCGGCGTGTTTGGCTGTAACGAAGAGCTTGGGCAAGCTTTATAACCCCTTGTTTCTCTATGGCGGAGTAGGATTAGGTAAAACCCACCTCCTTCAGGCGATGGGAAATAAGCTCTTGATAGAGGGTAATCCAAAAAGTATCCTCTATATATCGGCTGAAAGGTTTACGGCAAGTATTTTGGAGGCACTTGTTCATAGAACAATAGAAGACCTCAAATCCAAATATTCCCAGCTGGATCTGCTAATGATCGACGACATCCAATTCATAGCCGGCAAAGAAAAGACCCAAGATATAATATTCTCGACATTTAATGAACTTTACGGAAGAAATAAACAAATAGTCCTTTCTTCAGACAGGCCGCCACAAGCAATCCCGGCTTTGGAAGAACGTCTGAGATCGCGCTTTGAAGGCGGTATGATAGCGGACATAGGTATTCCTGATTTTGAGACACGTCTGGCTATACTTAAGCAGAAAAGTAACGAAAAAAATTATGATTTTGACGAAGAAACCCTTACTTACATCGCTACTCATATACAGAATAATGTGAGGGAATTAGAAGGCGCTTTGAACCGAGTCGGCGCTTTCAGTCAAATCTATAACAGGATACCTGATATAAAAGAAGTTAAGAATATCTTAAACACTTACCTAAGCAGTCCTTATAGAAAGACGTCCCCGCAGTCGATACTTAAAGCGGTAGCGGATTTTTACAGTATTTCAGGTAGTGACCTTATCAAAAGAAGTCGCAAGAAAGAAGTTGTTAAACCTCGTCAGATCGCTATGTTCTTATTGAGGGAGGAAACAAAATTATCTTTTCCAGAGATAGGCCAGAAATTGGGAGGAAGAGATCATTCAACTGTTATTCATGCTTGCGAAAAAATAAAGTCCGAATTATCGGTTGATGAGCCGTTAAAACAGGAGTTGGTTCTTATTAGAGAACGTGTTTATAATTCTTTTGAAAAGTAGTCTGTTCGACTGGTTCGGGGCTATCCTAAACCTGTTGAAGGTTAGTTGATATCGAGTTGGTTGAAAGTTTAAAATTACCGAGATAGGGAAATTATCCCAAGTATTCAACTATTATTCCTTAGTTAATGAATAATTTGTGCACAGTTTGTTTTTAAACTATAGATTAGATTAATCCTTTTAAATCTGGTTTTTTAAGATATAAGTATAAATTATCAACAAAATCGGCTACTATAATAATAAGTAATAACCTATTTAATTAAATTATAATAAATACTAACTCCGCTGTAAGTGTTGATCGCAACTCTGTTGCGAGTTTGAATGACTTTGGCGGGACTACTTCTAATAAAATGAAAGTTACAGTAAATCAAAAAAATCTTAGACGAGCCTTGGGTTTGGTTGAAAAAATAGTTTCGAGAAATCCATCTCTGCCAATATTGAATAATATACTTATAAAAACCGACAATGGTCGTTTAAGAGTATCTTCAACGAATTTAGAGATTGGCATCAATTGTACAATCGGAGCGAAGATAGACGAGGTGGGGGAAATAGCTATACCAGCAAGAGTATCTTCAGATTTTATAAATAATATATCCGACGAAAAAATCACATTACATACCAAAAACAACATTTTATTCATCAACTCCGATAAATACAAGACACAAATATTGGGGTTTGATCCTAAAGATTTCCCAATTATTCCTAAATTAAAAGAAGACCCAATTACTCTGGTATCGTCAAAAATATTGAGAAATATGCTTTATTCTGTCGCTGACGCAATTGCTTTATCTGAGACAAGGCCGGAGTTAGCAGGTGTCTATGCTAGTGTTAATGATAAGAAGTTAACCTTTGCTGCTACTGACAGTTTTCGTTTATCGGAAGTAAGTTTTGACACAAAAAACTCCGGTCAATATAGCGTGATAATACCTAGAAATACTGTTATGGAGTTGATAAGGATAACAAACGATATTGAGGGAGACATAGAAATAAAAATAGGAGATAACCAGATTTTATTTTACAATAATGATTTCGAACTCGTTTCGCGTCTTATTGACGGGAACTACCCTGACTACAAGAAAGTAATACCGAGTAAATTCTTATCTCGCATACTTGTGCAGAAAGATGACCTTGAAAAAGATATCCGTCTGGCAGGATTGTTTTCCTCGAATATTTCTGACATCAAACTCCTATGTTCAAAAGACGAGATTGTTATAAAATCCAAAAATTCTGATAAGGGCGAGATAGAAACAACTATTCCCGCCGTATTGAAGAATGATCCATTTGAAATTTCAGTCAATTACCACTACTTATTGGACGGACTGAAGATAATGGACAGCGAGAAGGTTGTACTTGAATTCACCGGTAATGGTAATCCGTTGATAATAAAACCTCACGACAACAACAAAGATCTCACCTATCTTATAATGCCTCTTAGAAGTTAATTATTTAATTACGCATTTCGGGTTGCGTATTGGAACTAAAAATACGTAATACGTAATACGTAATACGTAAATTTGTTTAAAAATACGACAGGGTTTTTTTTAAGAAAAAGAAAGTCAATTGAGGACGAGTTAAGTATGAAGTTAAAAATTGACGAAGTGTTCGCCAGATTCGTAAAAGAAGAGGTTCTTAAAAAAACAGATCTGGATTACCACCTTTCTTATACAATCAACAAGGGTATTATTAAAATAGAGCTGGATAATAAACTGATCGCTCAAGAGATTGCCTTAAAAATAAGAATCCTGGAGAACGAATTGAGAAATGAGGGAATTATCTTCAGAAAACTGTTAATTTAGTCCAAAAAACCTGCGCACTGACCACTCCCAGTTCTTAAACTGATCACTGTTCCCATCAACGTAATAAAGTATATTGTGAGGGTCGGAACCGTCGTAAATTCCATTAAGCATCGGTTTGGAAGAGGAGACCAAGTCGGGCTTAACGAACTCTTCTCTCGGGAGCTTTTCAACGGCTTTTGCCATAAATTCATGCCACATAGGACCAGCAGCGCTTATGCCGGCCCCTTCCTGTGTCATTGACTCTTGTCTGTTGTTTCCAACCCAAACCCCGATTGCTACTGTTGGGCTGTAACCAATAACCCAGGCATCTCTGTTTTCTTGAGTGGTTCCTGTTTTGGCTGCAACTGATTTGCCTGGAAAATAAAGAGAGCTTGAATAGCCGAATACCGGCGCTCTAGCACTGTTGTCCGACATAACGTCCGAAACAAGTCTCGCTATTTGAGAATCGAGCACTCTTTTCGGGTCCGGAGCGTTATTTTCCAAGACCATTCCGTCTGCCGACTCAACTCCTTTTATGAAATGCCAGGGATTTCTTATGCCATCATTGGCAAAAACGCTATATGCTGAAACGAGATCAATCAATCTGACTTCTGCTCCGCCAAGTACGAGAGATAATCCGAACCTTGACCGATCCTGAAGTGTGGTGATGCCCATTTTTTCGGCGAGATCCAGAGTGTCGTTCACACCGGCTAAATATAATGTCTTAACCGAAGGCACGTTTAGTGATTGAGCAAGCGCTTGTCTCATTGTGACAGGACCCCTAAATCTTCCGTCGTAGTTTCTTGGATGGTAGCAATCAAGACCGTACTGATCTTTCTCTTGCTCTGTATCCGGGGAACAATTCGGATTGAACTCGGTTTTCACATCAAACAAAACAGTAAAGTCGGGATATCCTTTTTGGAAAGCAGCGGCATAAGCAAATGGTTTGAAAGCCGAACCCGGCTGTCTTTTTGCGGTTGCAACATTGAAGTTGCCCTCATTTTCGATATCAAAATAATCGACAGAACCGACGAGAGACAGTATCTCTCCGGTCTTTGGGTCGATTGCAATAAGGGCGGCATTGGATGCTTTATATCTTTCTTTGTTTATCTCGGCGTACTTACTGACCGTTTCTTCTGCTAGGGTCTGAAGTTCGGCGTCAAGGGTGGTTATAACTTTCAGACCCCCACTTTCAACCGCACCTCGTCCATATTTGTTCTCAAGATATTCTTTGACCATAATCACGAAGTGGGGAGCCTGGATTTTCTCAACATTAGACCCGAATACAAGTTTTTCGTTGACAGCTTCCTCATACTCTTCCGGTGTTATAAAATTCAAAGCCGCCATCCGCTCAAGAAGAGAGTTCTTTCTTACCGCCAACTCATCGACATGGTTGCCATAAGGGGAGTAGTATGAGGGGGCTTTGATAAGGGAAGCAAGTATCGCAGCCTCATTTACAGTCAATGCTGATGCGGTTTTGCCAAAGAATGTTTTTGAAGCAGCTTCTATACCGTAAGCGTTAGAACCGTAGGGGATTTGGTTCAAATACATCCAGAGTATCTCACCCTTGGTGTATCTTTTCTCGACCTCTATAGATAAAAGTGCTTCCTTTAGTTTCCTGGTGATCGTTTTCTCGTCACCCAAGAGTGTTTTTTTGACCAGTTGCTGAGTTATTGTAGAGCCGCCTTGAGACAGATCAAAATCTCGCAGATCTTTTAGAAGTGCTCTCGCGATACCCCTGAGATCAAGTCCTTTGTGGTCATAGAATTCAGCATCTTCGGAAGCGAGAGTTGCTTCCTTGGCCGATTCAGGTATCTGGTCCCATGGGATGATGGTTCTTTTTTCTTCACCGTGAATATCGTAAAGCAGAATCTCGCCGGTCTTATCGTATATCTTGGTTGATTCAGTGATCTTGCGTACGGCTATTGATTCGGGAGCCGGGAGAGTCAATTCTATGTATATGAACAGGACTAAAAACGATATAATTCCGACCACGATCAGCCACAAAAAAAGCATAGGTAATGCTCGGGCTATCTTGGATAGTTTTCGTTTTTTGCTCATTTAGATGCTTTACAATACCATGAAAGACCTCAAAAATCCAGCACTTTCAAGATGATTGTTTTGTGGTATTATTTAGAATATGTTTGGAAGTAAAACAGTCACAGACGAACAAAAAATAGAAGAGTTGTTAACTCGCCGGATCGAGGCGGTTTTTCCGTCCAAAGAGGAAGCGGAGAAAAGGTTCAAGGAGGGCAAAGAATTAAGGGTGTATCTTGGAATAGACCCTACCGGCCCCCACCTTCATCTTGGCCACACAATACCGTTATTGTTTTTAAAACAGCTTTTAGAATTAGGTCACAAGCCAGTTTTGTTAATAGGCGACTTTACCGCCAGAATAGGGGATCCTACTGGTAAAGAAACAGCTCGCAAATCTCTTACCGAAAAGGAAGTAAAAAATAATATGATAAATTATCTCGGGCAGGTTTATAAGATTCTACCCAAGGGTTCTTTTGAAGTTAAATATAATGGTTCATGGCTTTCTAAAATGTCGTTCCAGGATTTAGTGGAACTGGCGAGCCACGTCACGGTTCAGCAGATGCTCCAGAGAGAGATGTTTCAGAGGCGTCTTTGGAAGTGGAAATGTCCAAATTGTAAAAAAGTTTCACATTCACAAATCCAATTCGGTACACAGGAAGCTTATGATACCGCCATGATGCAAGACAACTCAACTAAGTGCTCGCATTGTGGTCAGATTGTTCCTCTTGAAAAGAAGGCTATCTTTTCAGAAACTGAGCTAAGACCAATAGGACTCAACGAATTCCTTTACCCGTTAATGCAGGGCTATGACTCTGTGGCTATGAAGATAGATGGAGAAGTTGGAGGGAACGACCAGACATTCAATATGTTAGTTGGCAGGGACTTGGAAAAGAAACTATTGAACAAGGACAAATTGGTTTTTGCCACCAAATTGTTGGTGAACGCTGAATCAGGCAAAAAAATGAGCAAGACGGAAGGGGGACTGATATCCTTGTCTGATTCTCCTCAAGACATGTTCGGCAAAACAATGAAAACCGTACCGGACGAAATGATAGAATTAGTATTTCGTCTTTGTACCGAAAAACCCACAGAGTGGATAGAAGACAAAAAAAGAAGCGAACCGTATGATTTTAAAAAAGAACTCGCTTCTGAACTCGTCAGGATGTATTATGACGAGAAGGAAGCCGTGAAGGCTTGGCAAGAATGGGATAGGGTGTTTTCCAGGGGTGAGTTGCCCAGCGAGATGGAAGAAGTTGAAGGAGGCAGGCTGGTTGATGTAGTTGAGGCAAGCGGCGGAGTCAGTTCAACTCAAGCCAAGAGGTTGATAGACCAAGGGGCAGTTCGAATTAATGACGAAGTGGTTAAAGAATGGGACAGACAAACTAACAAAGGCGATGTGCTTCAGATAGGTCCTAAGAAATTCGTAAGAGTAAAATAAAACGCCCTGCAGGGCGTTTTATTTTACTAGACGGTTTCTTCTTCGCTGTCATCTTCTTCGTCTTTTTCATCTTCGTCGTTCTCGTCATCCTCTAATTCGTCATCTTCGAGGTCTTTCGCGTCGTCGTTTGCGACAACTTCGTCTGCCTCGTCAAAATAAACAATTCCTTCATTCATAGACATATTGTTTGCGGTTTGTATTATGTTTGTTTTCGACCAAATTTAAAACTTAAAACATTCTATTATTTGTACAACAAATTGCAATAGCCAGAGCGTCAGCGGCATCATCCGGCTTTATTGGCTCTTTTAGACCCAACAGCAACTGGACTATTCTTTGCATTTGGGCTTTCTCCGCGCGGCCATGAGCGCTTATGCTCTGTTTTACCTGAAGAGGGGTGAATTCCTGAATAGGGATGTTATTTTCGGCAAGCGTAAGAAGCAATACTCCGCGCATCTCGCTTACAGCCATCACGGTCTTATGATTTTTGAAAAAGAAGAGCTTTTCAATGCCCGCCTGATCAGGCTTATATTTTGTGATAAGTTTCTTCAACTCTCGAGATGCTTCTTTAAATCCGGTAAATTTATCACTGCCAACTTTTAAAATTCCATAGTCAACACAAACAAAACGATTCTTATCTTGTCGCACTACGCCATAGCCGATACGAGTTGTGCCTGGGTCAATACCTAGTGTAATCAATTAACGGATTACGGATTACGGATTACGGATTACGGATTAGTTTGATTTAATGCGTAATGCGAAATACGTAATGAAGTAATTTAGTTTCAGTTCAAATTTGAAATTATATCAATAACATCAGGATTGTCATTTAGTACGCCGAATAATTTAGCAAGATTCTGCTGCGTCTGGTCACTAACTTGGACTGAAGTGTTGAACATCCAGCCGATACTTCCGGGTTGGATCATTTTTGCTTCGTGAGTTGAAAGGATTTTCTTAATTTCCGAGATGGTGCGGTTTTTGTTGTCGGTAACCCCCTTTATTCTCAAAGCGACTCCCGCGGGCCCAATTGCTTCTACCATTATCTCTTCCAATTGCGCGCCGTCTTTTTCCGACGCTTTTTTAATAGCTCGTTCAATATTATCATTCGGCATATTTTCCCGCCGCGCTTGTTCAATGGCGTTTTGAAGAACAATATTGTTTTTCGGGTCAGTGCCTTTGCGAGCGGCAAGAGTTATGTTTTTTGAAAGCTTAGAAAATATCTGACCCCGTTTTTGGTCAGTTAACGATTTTTTGTGTTTTATTTGCGACCAGCGACTATGGCCACTCATAACAACTTCGGTTTATTGTTTTTTAGTCCTAAGTGCTCAAATCCTCGGGAGGTGACAATCCTTCCTTTCGGAGTTCTTGCGAGAAATCCCATCTGCATCAAGTACGGTTCGTAAACATCTTCTATTGTACTTTCTTCTTCTGAAATAGATGCAGCAATAGATTTGAGACCGGCAGGACCGCCATCGAAGTTGTTGATTATGGCTAACAGAATTTTTCTGTCTGTTTCCTCGAGTCCTTTGTCGTCTATCTCAAGCATTTTTAAAGCACTTTTGGCGGTTTCAGCAGTGATATAAGTGTCATTCATCCCGTTAGAGGTCCGACCCGCCGCAATGGCGTGGTCGGCAGACGACCCCTCTTTGAGGGGCGTCTTACCTCTAACTGGATTCATTTGGCTGAAGTCACGGACTCTCTTCAGAAGACGATTTGCAACTCTGGGCGTGAATCTTGAAGCAAGAGCTACCTCTTTGACGGCTTCTTTTTTGATATCTACGCCAAGCAGATGTGCTGACCTTGATATGATTTCTTCGATGTCCTCTTGGTTGTAGAAGTCGAGCCGGAAATTAACCCCAAACCTTGATCTAAAGGGGGCTGAAAGCATTGAGATTTTAGTTGTGGCGGCAATAAGAGTGAAACGAGGAAGATCTATTTGTAGTGTCTTTGCGGAATTGCCTTTTCCAATGACTATATCCAGCTTGAAGTTCTCCATAGCCGGATATATCACTTCCTCAACGGCTTTGTTAAGGCGATGCACCTCGTCGATAAAGATAACATCGCCGTCATTAAGGCCGGTCAGGATTGAACCGACATCTCCGGCTTTTTCAAGGGCTGTGCCCGAAGTTATCCTGATGTCAGCTCCCAGTTCTTTTGCCACCAAATAAGCGAGAGTTGTCTTTCCAAGCCCGGAAGGGCCATGAAACAGCAGGTGTTCCACGGGTTCCCGTCTTTTCTTCGCCGCCCCGATGACTATTCTCAGATTTTCCTTAATCTTGTCCTGCCCGACATATTCGCCAAATGTCTTGGGCCGGAGTGCATTGTCCAGGACCTGGTCGTCCATAGCGGCTTTGGGGGTTAAGTTTGAGTGATTGACCCCGTCCTTGAGAGCGGTATTTGAAGAATGATTGTCGTGTTTGTTATCTGCTTCCATAGAATTTGTAATTTATTGCGATAATTTTGATTATTGCTGGGGCCACCCTATTTCAAGGGCGGGGTTGACATTCGCTATTTTTTAACTTAAAATATAGCGTAAAGAACCATTATAATCTGTAGGCAATTGGATTGAGTATTTTAATACGTAGGTCCAACCGGGATGCTATCTTAGTTTGGATAAGTTGGTTTCGACTGGCTTACTCCTCGGAATTATCCTGCCCCCGTGTTTTTATGGCTCGGGTTTTGCCTACAGATTATAAGGGTTCTTCTAATTAGCGACCCCGCCCTGGCGGGGTGGCTAATCGCTATTGGCTAGTGGCTATCCTAACACTCTGTCTATTTCTTCCATCGATGTTACTCCGTTGATCAGCTTGATGTACGCATCTTGCAGCATTGTTACCATGCCCTCGGTTATAGCTAGATCCCTTACCTCCGACATTGCCGGCGATCTCAATATTAATTTCTCCATTTCCCGCGACATCTCAAACGCTTCAAAGACACCGATACGCCCTTTGTAGCCCGAATCATTGCATTCTGTGCATTTTCCAGGGGTGCCTATCTCCAAACTGGCGTCTAGCTTCGGATATTTTGACATATCGATATTTCGAAATTTCGACAATGGTTCTAATAGTGCTTTTATTTTTTTCAAGTCTTCTGTCTCGATCTTTTCCATTTTCTTGCAGTTGGGACACAATTTTCTGACTAGGCGCTGGGCCATCGCCACATTTATGGCAGGGGCTATTATTTGAGGCCTTATGTCGAGATCTATCAAGCGGGGAATGGTGCCGGCGGCGTCATTTGTGTGGATAGTTGACAGTACTAAGTGCCCCGTAAGGGCGGATTGTAAAGCGATATTGGCCGTTTCGGCATCCCTTATCTCTCCTACAAGGATAATGTCAGGGTCTTGTCTAACGATGGCCCTTAAGCCGTTGGCAAAAGTATATCCTTTATGGGTGTCAACTTGGGTCTGGGATATACCCTCGATGTGGTATTCTATCGGATCCTCTATTGTTACTATTTTGGTTTCGGGTGAGTTAAGGTAGCTGACGAAAGCATATAGCATCGTTGTTTTACCGGAACCGGTTGGACCGGTCGTAAAGATGGCTCCCGTCGGTTTTTTCAGGACTTCCTTAACCTTATTTAGCAAGTCGTCTCTCATCCCCAGCTCTTCGAGGCTTCTTTTAATTGTTCTTGGATCAAGAAGCCGTATTACGACGGTTTCGCCGAATTCGCTTGGTAAGACCGACACCCTCACCTCTATAGATACGGTTTTCAGACGTATGGTAAATCGTCCATCTTGGGGGGTGTTGTGAATATTAAGTTTGATTTTCGACAAAACCTTTATTCTATTCAACACCTTCTCATAAGACGGTTCATCTAAAGAGGCTATGTCATGCAAAAGACCGTCGAGTCGGTATCTCAGCCGGATCTTGTCCGATTCGGGTTCCAGGTGTATATCCGATGCCTCTGTTTTTAAGGCTCCAGCCACGATCATTTCTAACAGGCTTGTGGCGGACATTTTTTTCATTCGCTCTTTTATATCTGAGATGTTTTTTATCTCACCTTCAAGCCGGTCTAACTCTTTCTCTCGTATTTCTATTGCTCCGACCTCAAAAACATCCGCCTTTTTTATGTCCCGGTACCTTTTCAGAATGTTTTGAAGGGATCGAGGATTTGTCAAAATCACATCAACCTCGCTGTTCTCTTTCAGTCTGGAAATAACCTTTTGAGTCACGGGGTTGGTAGGGTCCACTGTTACTACAATGATTTTTGAGTCCTTTTGGAATATTGGGGCGATACTGGCTGAGCGAGCTTCTTCTTCGCTTAATAAAGATAGCGCATCAGTATCGATGGGAATTGATATAAGATTGGAGTAGGGAAGGTTCAACTGTTGGGCAAGAGCTTTATATTTGTCTTCTTCCGCCCGCCCTCTCATATCTAAGAGTTTTTTCTCCAGCTCCTCCTCTTTTTTTGTTGATTTGTCTTCAGGCATACTAGATAGTGATTTTTGCAGTTAAAAAATAATCTGACTTGGTTACCGCTAAGCCGTAGCCGAAAAATCTACTACTCAGCATAACTAAACTTTAACATTTCTTATAACCAAGACTATAAACAGGACTCTAACTGACCAACCTTTTTGTAAACCCCGTCCTTGAAAAGTTATTAAACCCTTGTTTACAAAACTAATCTCTTCTAACTCTTTTCAAGAGCGGGGTAAAGTAAAATTTGTGGATAAGAGACGAGGGGTTGACGCTTTTTTAAAAATTTGATATCATTTAAACATACTGATAAGTCCGCTGAGTGGCGGGCTTCTTCTTTAATCAACGACCAACTACTAATTACCAACAACAAAAAGTTGTAGGTTGTAAGTCGTAAGTTGTAAGCCAGCATGCTTGATGTAAAACAATTCTTAGTGGCAATAAAGCAGATTGCCGAGGAAAAGGGCATACCTGAAGGGAGTGTTTTAGAAACCGTTGAAGCGGCTATTGCGGCTGCCTATAAAAGAGATTACGGCAAAAAGGGCCAGATAGTGAGGGCCAAGCTTGATCCGGAAACAGGAGATATAAAGGTGTCCCAAGTTCATTACGTCGTTGAGGGCGTGGACGAAGAGGAAAATATAACGGGACCGCTACCCTTAAAGCTGATGGAAGAAAAATCTGATTTTGCCGATATGGAGGGAAGATCACGACGCAGAGAGACAGGAACTACAGAAAAAGAAGAAACCGAGAAAGAAGAGGAGGGAGAATTTAAAGTAAAATTCAACCCAGAAAAACATATTCTTCTCGACGATGCTAAAAAGATCAACAAGAAGATAAAAGTAGGCGATGAACTTATAACCGAGCTGGAAACCCATACTGAATTCGGACGCATTGCCGCTCAAACAGCCAAACAAGTTGTCATACAGCGGTTAAGGGAAGCCGAGAGAAGCGCTGTTTATGAAGAGTTCAAAAAGAAGGAAGGCGAGATAATTAGCGGCATCGTTCAAAGAAAAGAAGGACCGCTCGTCTTTATTGATATCGGAAAAACGAATGGGATACTTACAGTCGCAGAGCAAGTTCCGGAAGAAAACTACAGGATAGGTTCTCGGTTGCGGTTTTTGATATTGAAAGTTGATGAAACTCCCAGGGGCCCGGTAGTGGTATTATCGAGGTCTCATCCTAGACTAGTTTACGGCTTATTTGGGATGGAAGTTCCGGAGATAGACAGTGGAGCAGTTGAAGTCAAGGCCATTGCCAGAGAAGCGGGATCTAGGACAAAGATAGCGGTAACTTCAAAAGAAAACGGGGTTGATCCGATCGGCTCACTTGTCGGGCAGAAGGGCGTCAGAGTGCAGACAGTCATAAACGAACTAGCTGGTGAAAAGATAGACATAATCTTGTGGAGCGACAAGGTAGCAGAGTTTATAGCCAATTCTTTTTCTCCCGCAAAAATCCTGGATGTTAAGGTTTTGGATGAGGATAAAAAACATGCTCTTGTTGAAGTATCCGATGATCAGTTCTCGTTGGCTATAGGCAAAAGGGGACAAAACGTTCGTCTCGCGGCCAAACTTACCGGGTGGAAGATCGATGTCAGATCACCCAGAGAGGCGGTAGATTTTGATCAAACTTCCGAAAAAAATGAAACACAACCTCAAGAAACTGAACAATAATCAAGTCAAGGCGACTGTGGAACTTGATCGGGAAGATCTCCAGAGATACTTAAATAAAGCCGAGAGTGCGTTGGGCGTCAACCTTGAGGTAAAGGGATTCAGAAAAGGAAAGGCTCCCAAAGAATTGCTTAAAAAACATCTTGATCAAGAACAGGTAAGAACACTAGCCCTTGAAATAGCGGTAGAAGAAAGTTTGTCTGATGTTATCAAGGATAATTCTCTCGATGTTCTTGACACATCCCAATTGTCAATAGAAAGCAACGAATCGGCCCAATTCAAGTATTCGATACTGCTAGACTTGTTTCCGGGTGTGGAACTTACCGATCTTAGCAAGATAAAAGTAAAAAGGCAGGACGTAACAGTGGAAGAAAAAGAAGTGGATGATGCCATAGAATTTATCAAAAACTCAAGGGCCAACTTTATCAGCAAAGACGACAACGAGACAGCAGAAGAAGGAGACAGGGTCGAGGTTGATTTTGAAGTGAAGAAAGACGGTCAGATCATTGAAGGGGGCATAAGCAAGAGCCACCCCCTTATAATAGGCGGCCGAAATTTCATCCCGGGGTTTGAAGATCAGTTGGTGGGAATGAAGAGAGGGGATGAGAAGTCCTTTTCTCTTACCGCTCCTGAAGACTATTTTCATAAAGACATTGCCGGTAAAAATTTGGACTTCAATGTTAAAGTGAGTGATATCAAGAAAGTTATAAGGCCGGAAATTAGCGATGATTTTGCCAGATCCTTGGGCCGTTTCGCTAGCCTTACGGAATTAAGAGAAAGCTTAAAAGAAGGCTTGACTCAGGAGAAAAAAACTAAAGAAAGCCAAAAACTGCGTCTGGAGATCTTGGATAACATCATTGACCGTTCTAAAATAGAGGTCCCCGACAGCTTGCTCAACAGACAACTCGACATAATGGTCTCTGACTTTGATCACACTCTTCACGGAAAAGGCCTGGAACTCGGTTTATACTTGGCAAAAATAGGAAAGACCCAGGAAGAACTGAAAAACGACTGGACCAAAGATGCTGTAAAACAGGTTAAAACATCCTTGATACTAAGAAAGTTGGCCAAGGAACTTGGCATCAAAGCATCTCAAGAAGAAATCGAGGGGTTGGCTGATCAGGCTATTCAGTCGGCCATCATAGCCGGTGAGACCAGCCAAGCCGACATCAATCCACTAAAGATAAAAGAGAATATAGCGTCAAGGATAGTGAATGAGAAAGCTTTGGAGTATATCGAATCCCACTGCTCTGCATAACAAAAACTGTCGCTTGAAGCGACAGTTTTTGTTTGAACCCCGCACTTAACGAGGACAAGCTCTTAACGGCTGTTTTTGCCGACCCTCGTTAAGTGCGGGGTGAACCAGCGACCCGATACTTGTTGCGGCAAGCCTATTCTTCTGTATAATAGAAGAGTAATGAATTTTCACTTCCCGTAAAACGGGGTGAAGATTTTATGCCGTGTAAATACGAAGTCGCCAGTACGGACTCTAGTTAAGGATATCTGTATTATACACTAATTTTTAGTCTTTGTCAATATACCATTATGTTTCAGTCCCTTCGTTATTCCAATCTGTTTTTACGTCTCGGTCTGGCGACGGTTTTCATTTGGTTCGGAGTGGATAAATTCCTGAATCCCCAGTATTGGCTTAGTGCCTGGATTTCCCAAGGAATTTTGTCGGTTGCTTCAAAGGCGGGTCTCGGTGGGATGGACGTTGTCTATGCCAGCGGCGTTTTTGAGTTATTGGTAGGTGCAAGTGTTTTGAGTAATATTTTCATAAAGACATTCTCTTTTTTGGCGCTGATGTTTCTGGTCGCTATTTTGTTTACTTTTGGCATAAATGAGGTTGTTATCAGAGACGTGGGCCTTATAGGGGGGTTCTTATCTCTTTTCTTTTGGCCCGAGAGGAAAAGGTTCGTATGAAAAAAGTTTATTTAGACAACGCCGCCTCTACTCCGATAGATGAAAACGTCGTCGCAGAAATAGTCAAAGTCACTAAACTGTATGGCAACCCGTCTTCTTACAACGACCGTGGTAGGGAAGCGCGGGAATATACAGAACGGGCTCGATTGAAGGTGGCAAGATTTCTAGGGGCACATTCGGACGAGATAATTTTCACTGCTTCCGGTACAGAAGCTAATAACTTAGCCATTTTCGGACTGGCCCATGCTTGTTCTAAACGTAGTCGAAGAGAGATAATCTCTACTCCCATTGAACACCCGTCAATACTCAGGCCGTTGAAGTTTTTAAAGCAAAAAGGATGGGAAATTAAATTCGTCAGAGTAGACCAAAATGGGCTGGTGGATTTAAATGATCTAAAAAACAAGCTAAACTCCCGTACGGTTCTGGTGTCGGTAATGTATGCCAATAACGAAATAGGCACCATTGAACCGATCACGAAAATCTCGAAAATAATTCGAGATTTTCGTGAAGAGTATGCCGACATATCGAAATTTCGAAATATACGACATGAAAAATTTCCAATTTTTCATGTCGACGCTTGTCAGGCGACGGAATATCTGGATATGAACGTCAACCATCTTGGTGTTGACCTGCTTACTTTTAACGGTTCCAAAATATATGGCCCGAAAGGAGTAGGTGTTTTGTATGCAAGGAGGGGGGTTAAGCTTTCTCCTATTATGTTAGGTGGAGAGCAAGAGGCTGGCCTGAGAGCCGGGACCGAGAACCTGATGGCTATCGGCGGATTGGCTGTGGCTTTAGATAACATAGATACTCATTCGACCCATTCGACAAAGCCTCAGGGTGGTGAGCCTGTCGAATCCACAAGCTCAGGGCAAGAACAAGAAGGCGAACGGCTTGCTGGCTTGAGGGATGACCTTATCGAAAAAGTGGGCGCCTTGTTACCGGACGTTAAAATTAACGGACCTGTTGATAATCGACTTGCGAAGTCGATTATCAACAGGTTGCCGAATAATGTGAACATATCGGTTCCAGACCTGACGAGTGAAGTGCTTTTGTTGGAACTCGATAAATACGGAATATGTGCCGGAAGCGGTTCAGCCTGCACCTCTCATGCCGTTGAGCCGTCTCATGTACTCAAGGCCATAGGGTTGGATAAAAAATACATTAACGGAGCCCTAAGATTTTCTATGGGCAGACAAACAACAAAAAAGGACATAGACTATGTTCTCAAAGTGCTTCCTAAAATAATTCAAGACCTCAAAAAGAGATACAAAAAATAAATTGAAAAATCCGGATTTTCTGGTATAATAATCCCGTAGTCATGCCCCTGTAGTGAAATGGATATCACGCGACGCTTCGGACGTCGAATTCCGGGTTCGAGCCCTGGCGGGGGCACCAGAATTTGATAAAATCAAACGATATGCGCCCATAGCTCAGTTGGTAGAGCAATCGACTCTTAATCGATTTGTCCCAGGTTCGAGCCCTGGTGGGCGCACCACGTTGGAAAAGTCAATGCCTCGCCCCGTCGTGGCGGGGCGAAAACGGTTCGCACTATTTCAAGAATACTGGACAAGGTTATCGAGGATTCCATAAAAAAGTGACACCATTATTAAATCTATTAATACAATGGCAATATGAAAAAGGGTCCATTTAGATTTAGACCGGAGGTTCCAAATTATGAGATTAAGTCTCTGTTTAATAGACTGATCGGAGAATATTGGGGGCTTGTCCAAGAGATAAGGGACATAGAAAAAGGGAGAAGGGGCGGCTCAAATGATTTTGAACGGCAGCGGATGCTTGCCTTTGTAAATAAAGAAAAACACAGGGCTCATTTAAAACTCTTGGAAATAGGTAAAAAGCTAGGTCTAGATAAAAACGATGTATTGATAAGGATCTTGATTCGCGAAGGAAGTTTGAAAGAGTACGATTTGCCTGAAATTCCGATTAGTATTGCAGAAGACGGTAGTTCGGTGGACATATTTTTCGGAATAGATAACACAGGATTAAAAGATATCTATGGTGTTGAAGACGAAGAGGAAGAAAAGAGATTTCAAGCTGAATTTGAAACTAATGCCAGAAAAGCCAAAGACCTGGCAGAAAAAAACGGTCTACTTTTTTTCGATCATGAGGAGGGGTTATCAACCCATGATCAGACCAGATCAATAGGCGTGACGGTACCTAAAGAGCGTCTTGAGGAAATAGCCGGACTTATGCGCAACAACACAAAATATAGGCCACAACTATAAAACCTAAAACCCGCTTTTGCGGGTTTTAGGTTGTTGGTTGTGACTCGTCGAATGGTTATGAGACGATCTCGATCCGGATCTGTTTGACTCCGAACTCTCTGGCCATCTGTCTTTCTGGGAACCAGATGTCTACCCGGTGCCAGTATCTTTTGTTCATCCTGTCCTCAACGATGAATATTTTGTCACCGTATAGATCTGGTATTTTGAACACAGTACCGAACGGCAAGAAGTTTGCTGCAGCAATACCATCTCTTACATATGTTCCCGAAGCGGTTATGAACGGGGTATCGTCCGTCTGGTCAACCGTAGAAGAGTAAGCCGTTGCGGTAACGACATATTCCTTCACGGAGTCGGTTTTAGTTCTGGCCGGTGTTATGGGGTTTTTGGACTCCAAAACGACAACCTCCTGAATAGCGGGATTCGACTTGTCGGTTTGGCTGGCAATATTTTCGTAAATGTTTTCGAATGTCCACTCTGTATTTCCGCCGTTGATCCAGTCGAACAATCCGGCCTTGGCATCAATGCCGCTTGAGAACGCTGAAATTAGGATAAAAAGAACCACCGTATACCTTAGTTTTTTATTCATATTTTTGCCTCTGGAAAGGATTAATTTGGGTACAAAAAAACGGCTTAGCAAGCCATCTCTTTGTATTTAGACCCTTCTTGAGGTTATGCTATAAGTATAGCAGATTCGAGTCAAAAAGTCAACCCCCTAAAGGGCCACAGTTTTTTGAGCATTTTTACTCCGGATTTTGCCGAGATGATCAAGAATAAAAAGCCGGCAACTAAAAGAAATCCGTCGTAACTCCAACGCGCCGGATCGTCATCGGTTAACTTAAGCCAAAAAGCAAATTCGTCAAAGGTAAGGCCCAAACCGAAGCCATAAAGAAGCGAGATGAGATATTTGGCCCTGGCTTCGTCAAATACCAATGCCAGATAGCCAGAAACAGCCAAAATAAAAATACCCCAAGTAAAATGATGAACTCTGAAGTCGTTTATAAATACACCAAGAGAGGGGACAAGATAACTGATAACTCTGGCAACCGTAAATGTAAGCAAGAAGGCGACGGCAATGGGAAATATCAGAGAAACATAAAGACCGGGTTCTTGGGTAGTAACCTTGTGTCTTATCGATTTGTGCATCCTTGAGAAAATATTCAGAATAAACATGGTCGCAGTATGCTTACAGCTTAGCTAGGACATACCTTATCAAAAATTTTTGAACCGAGAAAGCCCTACCTATCGGCAGACAAGTGCTCTGCCGCCGCCCGCAAAGCCCGCGTGTTCCTTGGTACGGGTTGTGGATATCTATCGGTTTTTTGACCATTGTTGCTCCGTATCGTAATTGTGTATAATTAAGTTGCGTATAATTTATATAAATAGAGGTAAAAATTTCGGCAACATGATTATTGCGCTCTAGGCAGGGCAAGATAGTTGTTGCTGGAAATTATTACTCGTATTTATTTTTAACTACTAATATTAAACATATGAAATACCGCAATTTTTTGACAGGACTTGTTTTTGCAATAAGCATCGTAATATTTCCGACAACGGCTATGGCCATTGGATGGGGAGAACTTGTCTCTACTCAAGCCCAACACGATGCGCAGATCCCTGGCACAAACAACCCTCATTTTACGCGTCAGTGGCGCACTGATGGATCTTGGAACGGTTCTGAAGGTTACTACAGATGGACCACAGTATCTCAGGGTGAGGATGACGACGGATATTCGCTCAATCACCCGAATACTGGAACCAACAGCATATACACATCATTTATCATGCGGGTAGGCCCCACATGGACTAGCTCTCATGTAGGCGGTGAATTCAAGTTTGCAATGTTTTACCCTGTTACTGATGCCGGGGGAGGCGTGCCATTTCGGCCGACTATTTTTAACTGGCAGGCAGTGGGGCATCGCACTTTCTTAACTTGTACAAATGCCAACGGAGATGGATGTCGCGATGAATTTGGTAACAACCAAAATAGTTTAGGTAGTAATCACCGATATCAGGAGGCGCCCGGCGGACACAACCAATGGTATTATGTGATTATGGGACTTGTGAACGACCATACGGAATTATGGATTTACAGCCAGGACGGATCCATCGCAGGTCATATCTCAAATAGTGATACCAGGTCATGGAGCACAACATGGGATGTCGCGCGATTACTCGCCTATATTGAACAGACTTCCGGGGGTTCGGCAGGTGCATATATTGACATTGGCCGTATCATGGTAACGCAGACAAGGCCAAACCCTCCGGCAGGGTTTGTAACGGGTAGCACTCCAACCCCCACACCAACCCCCACACCAACACCAACGCCAACACCAACCCCGACTCCTACACCGACGCCTACTCCAACACCCGACACAACTCCTCCAGTCATCTCAGGCATCAATGTAACTAATCTTGGCCAATACAGCGCCACTATTAACTGGACCACCAACGAAGGAGCAAATTCTCAAGTAGAATTCATGAATGGCGTCTGCCCGGGAACTACTAATTGTCTTACACCGCTAGTAGCCGGAACCAGAACCTCCCATTCTATCAATGTATCCACCCTTCTTCCCAACACCCTCTATACATACAGGGTCAGATCAAGAGATGCGTCAAACAATCTAGCCACTTCTGCTAATCAGACATTCAGGACTCAATTGACACCGACTCCTACTCCTACACCGACGCTGACTCCTACGCCCACACCCGGAGCGGGTATTTTCTTCAACGAAGGCTGGGAATCAGGTAGCAAGGCAGGGTCGTTTAATAGTGCCAGTCAGGGTAGTCTTCAAAGCAGTAATCAATTCACTGTCCAGACCACTGTTCGTAATAGTGGTAATTATGCTCTAAGGCATGCGTTAACCGCGGGTCAGACCGGTGATCAGACAAGTTTTGGTACCCAGCATTTCGGCGATTCAATCGCCGGCCCAGTCTGGAGTTCCGGACAGGGTAACCGCTATAATGACGTCTATGTTCAATGGAAAGTATATTATTCCCCGGGATTTGATTTTAATGCTAACCCGAAACAATTCATTATCGGCACCCAAGACTCAAGAAGACATGACAGTCCTTGCTGTAATCCGTGGGTTTCGCATTATTTGATAGTTCAAAGTTATGACGGTAACTTTGGAGCAGAAGGCAATAATAAACAAGCGGCTAGCGGTCAGTGGTTTTGGGTAGGTCCGAATTTGGCGGGATATAATAGGACCGCCAACCCATACAGAGTGCAATCTGGTCAATGGTATACGATTGAAGCTCGCCGCAGATTAAATGATCCAAGTCAGGATAATGGAATTTTCCAGATGTGGATTAACGGTCAGCAGGTGGCGGATTACAGTAACATCAGATGGCGTGTGCCTTGGAACGGAACTTATGGCGATGATTTCACTAAAGGCACCAACTTTGCGATGATTTCGGATTATTTGACCGAAGGCGTTCCCTCGCATAATCAAGACATCTACTATGACGATGTTAAAATCAGCACCTCATATATTGGAACTGGCACGACCACACCAACCCCTACACCAACCCCGACTCCTACGCCGACGCCGACTCCAACTCCAACACCCACGCCATCCAGGACTCCGACTCCTACTCCGACGCCTACGCCCACACCAACCCGCACGCCTACTCCGACGCCAACCGTGACACCTACGCCAACTCGTACGCCTACACCGACTCCGACGCCCACACCAACTCGCACACCCACACCCACTTGTGTAGTTCGCCCGGCTTGTCTCGATGCCATTTCCGGTCCCAGATGTCTTCCTCCTGAACCAGCCGAAGGTTGGTGTCCACATCCGTCACCTACTCCCAAACCCACACCCACACCTAAACCCAAGGTTGTTACCTTTGAAGGCAGCCCCAAGGTATACATAGTCATCGGAGAAAAAATAAAATGGATTACCAACCCCAGCATCTTTAATTCTCTTAACCTGGATTGGACCAAGATCGAAAAGCGTTCCAACTCGGAAGAGCGTAACTATTCACGCGCAAACCTTCTCAGGGCCAGAGGAGACACGAAAGTATACTACATAACAGAAACAGGATTAAAACGCTGGATACCGACTGCAGATGTATTCCTGTCCTACGGCAACAGATTCAGCGATGTTGTAGAAGTTGAACCGTCTGAGCTATCTCTTATCGACGACAACACTCTTATCCGAGTATCGGGGGATTCCAGGGTCTATCTTATACAAAACAACCGACGACATTGGATCCAAACCAAAGAAGCTTTTGACCGCAATGGTTACAACTGGCAACATGTTTCTCCCGTAAATCAGACGGAGCTGGATTCGTGGACGGAGGGGGATGCCATACAATAAATAGACAATTTTATCCGAACCCCGACAGTGCCTCCGTGCGGGGTTTTGGTTATTAAAAACAGGACAGTTATCCCGCCCCTCATCAACAAATTTGGCGCTTAAAATTTCTTGTGGTATATTTTCTCTTATGAAAAATAACAAATATTTTAATTTTAGACTTAGGGTCGTAGCGTTCTTTGTTGCTATTTTCGCAGTGTCTTTAATAAATCCGCAATTTGCCGTTGCTTTTGAATCTTCAGACAACTTCGACACCAATCCATTTTCTCCATCTCGCTGGACCATAAACCTCGGCTCTGCTGTTTGGGATGCCACCACCCTCGATTTAGACGGCAACACGGCTCTTACATCATTGTTTCGCTATTCTGTAAGTAATCCCGGCAGCATAGAACATGAGGCTCAGATAACCGGAGCCGCAACAGCTACTCGTACCCCAATGACCGCTGTGCGAGTTCAAGATGCCGGCAGAAACGACTTTTACGCCGTTTATCTTGAAGCGTCTACAAGGACTCTCCAACTCGCGCGTTACAATGCCGGCGTAAGAACGATTCTTGGAGCAATAGTAAGCGGTGTTACCGTGACATCAGGTAATTTTTATACCGTGCGATTATCGGCTTCCGGAGCAGTAGGAGCTAACGTAGTATTAAATGCATGGGTTGTGAATCACGGTTCCGTCAAACCCTCTGACCCGGGATGGATAGGTATTAATGGGTCACCCAACGGAACTTTTACCGATACTAATACCGCAAGGCTTGATGACGCGGTCCACATTCAGTCTGGTATTGGCGGACGAGCAGCAGACAACGATAATGACCCAAGATACGATTTTTTCAAAATAAGGGCTATCTCTGATAGGGGAGGAGTTACACCGACACCCACACCCACTCCAACGCCGACACCAACTCCGACCCCAACACCAACACCAACTCCGACTCCGACACCAAGCGTTACCCCGACTCCAACGCCTACTCCAACACCGACTCCTACTCTGACACCTACGCCAACTCCGACTCCAACACCAAGCACCAACGTTTTAATCAGAATCCCATTTCAATCAACCCCATATCAGATGTATTGGAGCCCCAACAGCCAATGGAGAAACCTTTCAGAGGTTCGTCCGTCAGGCACATGCGCTAACGGGGTTTATTGGCAAAATACTCATTTTAATTCCGGCGGTTGGAGTAATAGAGGATACACTCAATACAAGTGGTGTGATTTTGACGTGTCTCAATCTGGCCAAAATTCAGAACTCGCCGGTTGGATAGAAAGCAATTCAAGACCTGCTTATTCTTCTTGGCCAGCTAATGGGCCCTTTTATGGAAGAATGAGAATATATATTGAAAACCCAATAAGTGTTGCCCCCGGAGGCGATACTAGGCGCCAACTTAAGTTTTTCATTTGGCATATTGGTAGCGCTGGTTCCGGTAATCGGGTCATAGGTTTTTTGGAAAGCGGTTCAAATTGTGGCGGGACGGATACTGCCAATGTGTGTTTCACACTGCAAAGAAATATTAATCATTATACTGATACCGCAACCGTTTCTTTGCCGGTTGGACAGTGGTCTAATCTTCAATGGAGCTGGCGACATGGCGCCGTTGGTACAAGTTATGTAAAAATTTGGAACAACAATAACACTGAAGGCAATCCTACAGCGCAGGATCTGGTGTTGGATGGCGCTGGAACGTGGGCGTATGCTGCCAACGGGTACGATAGTTCGCCTAATATTGGAAATGGAGCCAATCAGGGGACTGCGTTTAATCAAGATTTCATATTTCGTTTGATGGATTTTGAGCTGGATGTCAATTTTGATCCCAATTGGTATGTATCCGGCGATCTTACGCTTTCACCTGTATCAACGTCAAATTTAGCATCAACTTTGCCGAGAACTGTTAAATTTGGCAACAATTTCCGCACATATCTGAAAATGGCAAACATGAAAACCAATAAAGATTTTCTTCACTTATCAATCCCTTCAATCTTAAGATATCTTTTCTAAGAGTTTTTGATAGCGGCTTGAGAATAAAAACAGCGGTATTTTAAGGACGTCATAAGAGCGGGCCGTCCTTTCGGGGCGAGCGTCGCTCATTACATGAAGTTTTAACCTCTTCAACAAACCCCTCACCAAAAATGAGAAAACCCTTATAAAACAAGGGTTTTTGAAAAAAGAAAAAGCGGGCGAGGTTATCGCACCGCTTGCAAGCTCTACCTTAGAGCTCGTAGCTTAGGCTATCTGCATCCATTCTCCACGGATATGACTTTACTATCGAAGCTATCCTCTTCTTGAACTCAGGAGCCAAAACAGCAAAGAAAATATATCTCTCGGGAAATTCCAAAGGTACCAGAATGAACTGCCCACACGGAAATGGTGAGTCAGGACTAAACAGAAACCTGCCCTCCTCAGCTTCGCAGGCAATCTTATATTGTGACTCCTTCTTTAACTCTTCTTCTGTTTTAGAAAATTCTGGATATTTCTTTACCCGTTCAAGCAAATTCGAAAAGTCCAAGTCGAAGGCCTTTCTTGGAACTATGCCAAAGAAATCATCCAAAACTTTTTGACTCGGCTGTGGTCTATTGCCTCCGAGTATCTCTTCTTCCCAGTCCATCAGAATTAACTCAGGAGAAGTACTAATACCTCTTAACATATCGGCATATTCTTTTGTTGGTTCTTTGGAAATTCTGCCTCTGTCGAGAAAGGCTCCGTTAAATGTAACCCACCAGTTAACTCCCACCCCATTGTCAGTAAAGACTTTTAAGATTTGGGGTATTTCTCTTTGCAGTAAATCTATCTCAGCTTGTAGCGGTTCGAATCTATTGCCCTGAACTTGATATCTAGTCTCCAGGTCTTTAGACAAACACCATTGAGTTAAGATATCTACCTTTTGACCTTTCAGAATACATTGTTGGATATAGTTATCTACCCACTCATCAATCTTCTGATTGTTTGGACGAAGTCCCTTATTGCGGAGTCTTAGAGACTCCATGATTCTAGCAACTTGTTGTAGTCTCATTCGACCCTCCTTTTGGAAAAGAGCTCTTGCCCTCTTGATAAGAGCAAGTTTAATAAGTCCAAATCTATACTTGAACTGATTAAATTTACTCTTCTGCAATTTCTTATTTTTATAACTCATGGGTCCTGGACGGGACTTGCACCCGCAACCAATGCCTTCACAGGGCACCGCTCTTCTATTGAGCTACCAGGACCATACGAAGGAGGTGCGGACCCGCACCTCCAAGGCTGAAGCCGATGTGATTCATGGCCTTTGCCTCCTTCTACGGGAAGTTTTTAAACAAAAAGACTCCCGTTCCTTGATAACTATTCTTTCGAATAGCAAAAAAGGAACGAGAGTCTTAGATAGTAAGAGAATCCCGTGGTTCCATCCTTATTCTCAGACGCCTTATTCAGGAAATCCGAGCACTTAATTATCTAGTTCACGATAGAGTGACTACCGTTTAGCTTGTGCCAATTCTGGCATTCTCGCTAACCGCTCCGAAGACGTGTTCAGTTACTTTTCAGGTCCTGGCTTTCACCGCCCCAGGCTCGCTTTTGCCTTAGATTATGTAACCTACTAGTCCTTCGTAATGATGCGTTTGCAATTATATTTACTTGTTAATAGCCTAAATATACTCTCCTAGAAACCAAAAGTCAAATCGAAGCTGTCTGATAATAAGCATACTGATTCCGCCCGATAGGTAGCGGAATATTGAGAATTATTGGCTTTGCCTTATGTTTATGAGGATAGGACGTCATAAACATGAGAGAGCCTGAGTATTATTTCAAAAAGTCAGGCTTGAACGGACGATATAGTTTTGAGTAGATTTAACTCCGCCTCTTGCATGCTCTTGGAGGCGTTTCTTGAGATTTGTGGTAAATCCAGTGTATAGCTTGTTATCCTTGAGAGATAAAAGTATGTAAACGTAATATCTTTTCATAGCTAAATTCGTTGCGAAGTCAGACTTCGCAACTCAAATTATTATTTTATATTTATATAACAGAGACGATGGGCCGAGTCCAACTCGGCTCTCGTCATCCTCGGGCGCAGCCGAGTATGACTCGGAGCGGGTGAAGGGAATCGAACCCTCGTCTTGACCTTGGCAAGGTCGCGTACTACCACTGTACTACACCCGCAGTCGTAAAAATTATAACACCCTTGTGCCGGAGCGGTGAATCGAACACCGGACGCCAGCCTCTTCAGGGCTGCGCTCTACCACTGAGCTACTCCGGCAATTTACTATTTTGGTGCGCGCGCCTGGACTCGAACCAGGGACCTACCGAACGTCAATCGGTCGCTCTAAACCAACTGAGCTACGCGCGCAGAATTTTATTGCAATAAATTTCACTTAAATATGACAATTTCCTCTGTATTGCAACTGTTCCGCATCTGACGATACACACGCCATGGTAATTTGAATACGTTGGTCGGCCAACGGTCCTTTTGTCAACAGAAACAGAACAGAAGTTTTTTAATGGTACCCTTATTGGTGCGCGGGAGAGGATTTGAACCTCCATGGGGTTGCCCCCGCTACCACCTCAAGGTAGTGCGTCTGCCAGTTTCGCCACCCGCGCGAATAGTTTAAGCTGCTCTCATCTTCTTTCTTGTTTCTCTGGCAGACTTGTCTCTCAAGTAATAGAGTTTTGATTTTCTGGTGCTGGATTTCTTCACGACTTCTATTTTCGTGATTGTGGGCAGGTGAAGCGGAAAGGTCTTCTCAACTCCAATACCACCGGAAACCTTCCTTACGATTATTGTTCCCCCGGGTTCATTGCCGTGCTTCTTGGCTATAATGATGCCTTCGAATGCCTGAACTCTGGACTTATCGCCCTCTTTTATCTTTTGGTAAACCTTGACCGTCCATCCCGTCTTCAGTTCGGTCCGCCAACTGGCGGAAGGGTTTTGACCGGAATTGTTCTGGTTGAATAACGACAGTTTGTCCATAATTAGTAGTTTATTCTAGCATATTTAACGTGTTTTGCAACTCTTCCGGCAGATCTGCCTCCAGCACCAGGTTTTTACCATCAGGTCTGCCCTCCGAAGCTTTAGCGAAGGAGGGAGCCGTAAATTCCAACTTGTAAGCGTGCAGGAATAATCTCATCAACCCGGACGGTGATTTGACCCTTTTGAATCCATAAATCTTATCTCCAGAAACGGGCGTGCCTATGGAGTTGAGATGGACTCTTATTTGGTGGGTTCGGCCGGTATGCGGGGATACTTCCAGAAGGGTGTGATGTTTGAACTCTTTTAGGGTTCGATACTCGGTTAGCGCCTCTTTCTTGTCTACTAACTTTTTACCGGTTAGGCGAGCCGTTCTTTTTAGGCCTACCCTGCCCAGAGGAGCTGAAATCACTCCTTTCGGCTCTTTGGGTCTGCCATTCACTAAAGCCAAATAATATTTTCTTATCTTTCTGTTCTGAAACAGTTTTTTTAAATAAAAAAAAGCCTCGTTATTCTTGGCGACTATCAGTAGTCCCGAAGTATCTTTGTCTAGGCGATGAACAACGCCGGCGCGGGGAACTTCCTTCCCGGAGGCAACGAAAGGTTCGCCGACGTTTTTGATGTTTGGAAATTTTTCTATCAGCCAACCGGTTACGCTGTCTTGGGTATCGCTTATGTTCTTCGGGTGAGTTATAAGGCCAGCGGGCTTGTTCAAGACTAAAATATCGCCGTCTTCATAAACAATACCTACATCCATAATTATTCTTCGCCTAATTTTTGTTTGATTTGTCCGATCAGTTCTCGAAGTTCTTCTATTTCTTGGTTGTTATTTCTCAAACGCGTAAATAAGTCGGACACCGTTTTCAGAAGTGTTTTTTCATCGTTGGTAATAGAGCGGAGTTCGTCTATCTCTGCATCCGAGAGCTGGCTTTCTCGGACCAATTCAAGAGCGTCAGCTAGCACCGAGCTTGTATCTGCCCGCCGCGCTTCCCATAATCGCTTCTTCTTTTTGACCGATTCAAAATCACTAATATCAGCCGGTTTTTCCGGTTTGGGTTTTTCTGTTGTCGACGGCTTCAATTTTTCCACTGTAGACATAAGTTAAATCCTCATAGTCTATTCTTGAACTAGTTTGGACGGAAATGCGGCGCCTACATGCTTAATAGACGACCTGAGGCCTTACTGAACAATTAGTTTTTACCCAATTAATATCAAACTCTGAAAGTTCTCGTCGTATGCCTTTGTAAATAAAATATTCGTTTGGGATTTTGTTTTGATCTGTTTCTAATCCCACTGTGCCGGGCATTTGATTGACATACCATTCTTCGGGGCAGACCTTCAATAGATTTACGGACGGGGTTGGTGTGGGAGAAGGCGTTGGTGCGGGTGTTGTCGAACGATTATTCAAAGCAAAATATCCAGCCACCCCAACCAAAACAACTAACGCCATATTGGCAAATCCTTTTTGATCCATATGAATTATCAAAACAAATTAATCCTTGATCTTGTGATTAAAAATAGCGCACCAATAAGGAAATTGCAAGTTTTGAAGACGCGCTTCGCGCGGCCGAATCGGTCGGGCAATCCGCCAGCTGGCGGACTGAAAGTCAAATTCTGGTGGGCGGTGAAGGACTCGAACCCTCGACATCTTCCGTGTAAAGGAAGCGCTCTACCAACTGAGCTAACCGCCCGTTCTGGTGCGCCTGCCTGGACTCGAACCAGGGACCGCACGATTATAAGTCGTGTGCTCTACCAACTGAGCTACAGGCGCGTTGCTGAATTCATTATAACCTTTATTCCTGCCATAATTTCGTCTTTTATTTTCGCATTATGATAATATATCGAGCAAGTTCCGTGACCGAAACTTGGGTGATCAATTCGTAAAGAAGATGTCCTCTTTATATAGGGTTTAATGAACTGATCTCTATTTAGCATAGTAATTTTTTGCCAAAAATCAATTTCTCTCTCAATAGCCATATCTGTATATAAGTGCAGTTGAACTTTTATTTTTCGATAAGGAATTTTTAGTATTTTTGTTAGCCAGTAGATAGAAAATTGAATAATCGAGGGATCACTATTGGTAATTTGTATGCGTGACCTAGTTGACTTGGCCCCCTCACCTAAATATAAAAACAACCCCGCCACAAGAAAGTCTCGCTTGTTTACTTTGCCAAACTCCCGGGCTTTATTTTGAAGGTACGTTTCATCAATTCTTTTTCTTCTTGCTTTGGTAGACAGAATATAGTTTTCTATCCGCCTAGTTTTTCCTTCGAGGACTATTTTCTGTCTCTGTTCTTCTGTGAGGCAAGCGTCTTTTAACCAACGAGATAAAGTGTCCTTACTTACAGTAAGTACGCTTCTTATCTCAGTCCAACTTTTGCCTTGCTCCCGCAACTTAATTGCTAGACGTCTGTCTTTAACTCGTGCCATGTACTGACGATTATATCATAAGATATTCGTTAGTACGAGTTGACAACTTTACCCTCTGACCAGAGAATAGAATTCTTTTTGTTCGAGAGTTTCTTTGGTCAGGAGTTCTTTAGCGATTTTGTGGAGAGCACCTATTTTTTGAGTGAGTACTTTTTTAGCGGTTGCCAGACCTTTTGAGACAAGTTTTTTAACCTCGTTGTCTATTTGGTAGGCGATTGTTTCGGAGTAATTTTTGGTGTGTCCCATCTCTTTGCCAAGAAACACCAGCTCGTCTTTCTCGCCGTAGGTTATCGGTCCCAATTTTTCCGACATACCGAATTGGGTTACCATCTTTCTGGCAAGATCGGAAGCTACTCTTAGGTCGTTGGTTGCTCCCGTAGTTGTGTCTTTGAATATGGCTTTCTCCGCGGCATAGCCGCCGAGAAGCACAGCCAGCTCCGATTCAAATTCTGCTTTAGATCTCATGTGTTTGTCCTCGCTTGGCAACTTCAAAGTGTATCCGCCCGCTCGTCCCCGGGATATAATAGAGACCTTGTGTACCGGATCGGAGTGGGGAATCGATACGGCAACTAAGGCGTGCCCGGCCTCATGATAAGCGGTTATCTCTTTTTCCTTTTTTGAAAGTATATGGCTTCGTCTCTCCGGACCGAGAATGACCTTTTCTATTGCTTGAAAGAAGTCGTCCTGATTTATCTGAGCTCGACCCTTTCTTGCCGCCAGTATCGCTGCTTCGTTGGCTAAGTTTGCCAGATCGGCTCCGGAAAATCCCGGTGTTCTTTCCGCAACTATTTTAAGGTTTACGCTTGGTGATACTGGTTTGCCCAGCGAGTGGATCTTTAATATGTCTTCGCGGTCTCTCATTGACGGCTCATCCAAGATTATTCTCCTGTCAAAACGACCCGGTCTTAAAAGGGCCGGGTCAAGAATATCGGGTCTGTTTGTCGCGGCCATTACAATCACGGCGTCGTTGGTATCAAAACCATCCATCTCAACCAGTATTTGATTCAATGTCTGCTCTCTTTCGTCGTGGCCTCCGCCAAGACCCGCGCCTCTGTGACGGCCTACGGCGTCTATCTCATCTACGAAGATGATCGAAGGCGATGTTTTCTTGGCCAGCTCAAAGGTGTCTCTTACCCTGTTTGCGCCCACGCCAACGAACATTTCTACGAATTCCGAACCCGAAACGAAATAAAAGGGAACATCGGCTTCATTGGCGACGGCTTTGGCTAGGAGAGTTTTTCCGGTTCCCGGAGAACCGACAAGCATAATGCCTCGCGGTATTCTTGCGCCGAGTTTGTGGAATTTCTGGGGATCTTTCAAAAATTCAACCACTTCCGATATCTCTTCCTTCGCTTCTGTCAGTCCGGCCACATCCTTGAACATAACTTTTCTTTTGCCGATCATGTTTGCCAGCCGCGCCTTTGTTTTTCCGAAGGACAATGCCTGCATTGAACCTTGCTGGGCTTTGCTGAACATAAACCAAAAGATAAAAAGTATCAGAAGAAACGGCAGAACTATGGGTAATACCGATCTGAGAATTACCGCAAATCCGCTGGCATCTTTGACCTCAACTCGTATTGCCGATAGCTTGTCTTTCTCGGCGCCAAGATTAGCGAGTGTCTCGAAAGCGGATACGGATGTTTCTTTCTTTGTTTCCAACAACTCGCCGCTGACAGTTTTTATCTCAAGCAAATTTTCTTTGAGAGTCACGCTCTCCACTTCTCCTCGGTTTATCTTATTCACCAGTTCTGAAAGGGGAATGACTGATTTTTCGGGAGATTCAAACAAAGACACCAAAGCCGCCAGAACAAATAGCGATACAAATACGATAAGAATATATTTTAGAATAGTTTTCATTTGATTTTTTATTTTAACACAACGGGCTTAGTTATAAAAAGAAGGAGCGTTGCGTGCTCCTTATTTTTGAAAAAAAACGACAGGGTCAGGCAACGCCCATTAGGTCTAGGCCTTCCAGGATTCGCTTTACGTGGCTGTAGTACACATACGTAGTCGGATCCAAAGGATTTTCCCGGTCTTCTTCGGGGTTCAAGTAGAACCGCTTGCTCTCCCACATATCGCGGAGCAAGCTTACCGGCAGAAGAGCGAATCCGCCAATTTCACACACTTCTTCGGGGTCGCTTATCTTACCCACTTCCTCCTCATCCACTCCAAGCGCGAGAAGCTCTTCTCGGGTGAGGGTATTTATACTGATTCCTTCGCGAGCGATATCTTCTGCGGTGCAGGCGCCTTCCGCAATAAGGTTATTCTTAAGGTTGAGAAGAAATTCTCTGACCTTTGAGTTGAACCAATCAACTTCGGCGAGGTAGTAGTTCATCGGATTTAGAAGAAGTTTCTCGTTCGGCATTAGTTCAATGTGAACCTGTTGTCCATCCGCATACATTATCTCCGGACGAGTCCGTTCGCCGGTCTTCTTGTTTAATATCAGGGCCTTGTTCTTTTCCCCCGGAACAGGAATTAAACGGGCCCGGATGACCTTTACCCCGCTTTCGTTACTGCCTTCTCTGACGGCAGCACCTTCTGCCGTCTCAAGCCATTCCGGATTGAGTCCGCCTCCGGGCATTCCGTAAGCGGCCGGCTTGCCCTTTTTTCTACCACCCCCTTGTTGTTGGGGATCGAATCCTAAAAGTTGAGCCAACGGGTTTTTTCTGCCTTTATCGGCATGATTATAAACCAGCCAAATATTCAATTCCGGCGAGAATGCCGCGTCTCTAATTGGAAAGATACAAAATGACGTCGGAGAAGACGGTACTCCTCTCCAGTCAACTGTTTTGGGTTTTCCCCATCTGGCCATTAGCTCGGCCCTCCTTGAAAGTATTATTACATAAATTGATTTGTTGGTCAACCCCGCCCTTGAAGTCAGATTGCTTCCAGCAAATACTATTTTCTTCAAACAAATTATGACTATTTAATAAATAGCAACATGATCAAGAAAAAATCTTTAGATTCTGACTTCAAGGGCGGGGTCAAGTTAAAACCCCCGACCTTGCGGTCGGGGGTGGTTTGCGGCAAATGCCGTTAAATAAATATCTTTCTGCCATTGAGTCCCCAGATTGTTTTCGGGGGAGGGGGCAGGGAATTCACTCGTTCGGCAAAGGCGTCAAACGTTGCCTTGCCCGGGCAGTGGTGGACAATGAGCGTCTCCTCCGGTCTTGCGAGCCGGACTCGCTCGACTAACCCGTCCTGATAATCATGCGACGAGTAGCCGAAATGTCTAACTTCACAACGGACATTGACTCGAATCGGCTCGAGCCGTCCGTTGACGAACTTTTTCATCTTAATCGTCCGACCACGCTTGATATTGAGCAGTCGTTGCGTGGTGGAGTCATCAAAGATATGGCTTGTGAAGACAACAGCGTTTTTCTCACCCTCAAGGATCACGGGCCCGTATGCCGATGCGGCAAAGCCCTGATCCATAGAACCCGACGCGGCGATTATGGACACAAAGCCGTGAACGCCGGCGGCGTAGTCGGCCCGCTGTTTCCACGCGAGCTCTTGGTCGCGTTCTTCAATGAACACGACTCGGCCGTCCCTGATCCTCTGGTCAACATCCGGAACCTCAACCCGGATATGCCGGCGGGCAAGTCCGTCAACGACAACTTTGTAGCCAAGATTATTCAGCTTGACCATCATGTTGCCGCTTTTGGTGCCCGCGAATTCGGCGCACAGGAGAATGCCCCCTTTTGCATCAACCGACTTGATAAATCGGTTGAGCTCTTCATCCAGTTGACTGCGCGGCTTTTCCATCCGGCGGCCGCCGTTGGTCGCTTCGGTGACCATCGTTCCGGGACGGTCAAAGAAGTCGCCAAGGAAGTCGTCAGGCGGCAGAAGAACACCGCGGGCGTTCTCTCCGTCATGGCTGGCAATATCGCCGGTCAGATAGAGATACTTACCATCCGGTCGGATCATGTAGACAGATACTGCGCCGGTATCGTGACCGGCACCGTAGAATCCAATTTCCCATCCCGGCCACTGACCGCGAAGGTCTTCCTGCGGATCAAGCCAGTAAGGAGGATTGAACACCCTCAAGTTGGGGTTATTGAAAAACGCTTCAGCCATTTCTTCTGTGAAGATCGGCTCCGGAACGGGCAAACCATTCCGCTCGGCGTTATTCGCCTCGTTGCGCCAGATCTTCAAAGAATCTTCAACGGCTATCACTGTGCCGTCAAAACATTTGGCCGACATCAACACCAGCGCTTCCGGGTGATGCCACACAAGACGGGGAATTGCCCCCGAATGATCCAGGTGCTTGTGGGTGAGGATGATCAAATCAATATGAGTTCCGATAAGCCAGTTGCCATCGGGTACGTACTGGGCCTGAAACTCACCGTTCCTGTCAAAGCCGATGCCGCATTCAATGATGATATTCTTTCCGCAAATGCGGAACAAATGCATCGTGGTGCCAATGACGCCTCTAATTTTCTTTCCAGCTTTGTTCGTCCGGTACTCGCCAAGCTGGCGGTACCAACTCCTCGTGGTCTTCACTTAGCCTCCTTCCCTTCCCGTTCTCTTCCCGATTGTATAAGTACTAGCTAATAAAATCTTTGTTTTAAAATTTCATTAGTAAATACTTATTACCCCAGCAATAATTTTGTGATTTTATTATGGCAAAGTGCTGCGCCCATAAGGGGTGGGCCTATTCGGCCCTCGCGCTTTGCGAGTGTTAAATAAGTAGTCCTTAGCTCAATATTCTTATCAGAGTAGTCGGCAAAATTAGTGCGGGGTTAATATTTACAACCGTGCTCACTTCGTTGCGCTCGGGTAAATATTAAAACGACCCGGAAGAAGGGAAGGAGGTTGTGCCTCCACCCTCCTTCCGGGTTGCGTGCTCGGGAACGCGGGGTTAGCCGCGGTTCCCGATGCTCCGCTCGCGCGGGTCGCGCTCGCGGCCCTGGCGGCCGCTGGTTGCCATGTGGGGACTCCCACCGAACTCTCGCCGCTTGCCACCGTAGGCCTCGACGGCCTTCTGGGTCTCGTCGCGGCGCTGTTCGGCCTTGGTCACAATGGCCTGGATGTCGATGAGGGCTTGGCCCATCGACTGGGCCGGCGGACGGAAGCCGCGCTCGACGATCTTTCCGTCCTTGTCGCGACGGGCCGAGGCCAGCTCGACGGCGTTCTGGGCCGCTTCCACGTGCTCGGGGCAGCACGTGAGAGGAACCACGTGGTTGTTCTCGTCCTTGACGCGGACGACGCAGCCCATGTAGACAACCCCCTCGGGGTTGTCCGTTGTGACGTACTTGTCACGAGTCATCAGCTGACCCTCCTGCCCCGGCTTGTTCAGGATGAACGCCACCATATAGGCGACGAACTCCTTCCCATGCCCGAGGAATCCGCACGTCGCCCGACCCAGCGCCGGGTCGACCCGAACGATCCGCTCGGTGTTGGCCACCGAGAGCGGGCCGCCGTTCAGCCGTGCGACCATGTCCCAGCGGTACTTCGGGACCAAGTGGAGGCCGTTCTCGTGTCGGGTCCAGCGCTGGAAGACTTCCGGCTCGAACGTGTGGTACGGCAGGCGATCGCTCGCTTCGCCGTCGCCCTTGTCGTCGGCGGGCGCTGTCGCCGCCAGGTCTTGCTTCTCGATGTCCGAGAGTTCTCCGGCTGTGACCGGGATCTCGTCCTTCTTCATCTTCCGAACCTTCTTCGTGGCCATGTGGCCTCCTTTGCCCAGTGGGCGTTGACGTCGTTGACGAACCCCTCCCTGGCTCCGCCGCTCGTGACGGAGCGGGTTGCAGAAAAGAGGGGATTTGGGGCCAAAATATCGATGTATCTATAATTTCGACATTTCTAGATTGGCTTCAAGTCGCCTCTTTTCTGCTCCGGTAGTATTTAATGTTCTAAATGTATTATACTCTTCTCACAAATTTTGTCAACCCCGCTCTTGAAGAGAGGATGTTTTTAATAAAATAGTTTTGAACAACTCATTCTGTGTTTATCAGTAGAACGTATAAATGGGATGGTTCTGCCACAGGCAACCTCTCTTCAAGAGCGGGGTCAACCCCGCCCTTGGGAAGCTTTAATAGAGTAATAAATTCTTTTCTTAAGATGGGAGTATGTGCTACCAAATTTTTTAATCATGGTTTCTCTAATCTTGGCATCTTCTCTAGATAAATAGCATTCATAGTATACAAGTTTGATTGGTAGATACTTGCTAGTAGTAAAAACCTTGCCGTTATTATGCTCTTCAATTCTTTTCTTAAGGTCTTTGGTAAAACCAATGTAAATCTGGCCGTTGCTTAGAGATAATACATACACAAAATACATAAGAGCATAATATAAGCTTCCCAAGAGCTGGGTCAACCTCCTAAAATTTTAAAGCCCCTCACCTTTCTACTGAAAGGTGAGGGGCCGGCGGACATAATCCGCTCGAATATTTATCTGGTAATCAACTGAACATTCTTGCCGACGAGTTTCAATTCGCTGGCCTTGTTCAGGATCGAAATCTTTGGGCCGATGCCCTGACCGATCATACCGGGAGCGGACGATTTTTCTCGCCCACCTTCGAAGACCATGATCGGAGTACCATCCGGATTGACAGCCGATTTCCGTCCGGCGCAGTCAATCATCAGCACGCTGCCTTTGCCGGTAGTGCCGTCTTTGTTCAGGTACGGATTGAGATATGCCTCTGTCATCCAGAGGTTTGACTTGGTGAAGTCAACGAAGGTGTTAACCAGTTGACTGAACCTCTCCACAAAGTTCTCGTGAGGAGGCGGATCGTCGGTCAGATGCCGGCGGCGACAGAATGTGAATCGCACATCGCTGATCTTGACTTCGACAATCTCAACGAGTCCTCCCCTCCTGACCTTTCTCTTTGTATTTGTTCTCTCATCGGCGACTCTCGCGCCGACGAACGCGTAGTCGCCCTTGGTGTTGAGCAATCCGGCTCGCAGGTCAGCCAGCCACACGTCGGGCGTGGACGGCAAAACCTGCGTACCGTTATATGCCGGCGCAACGCTGGAACGGTTGCTAGGCAACCGGGGGATGTAGTCCGGCACCAGCTCACTTCTCATCAAAAACTTGAACACTACGAGCCGGACTGCCGGCCCGAGGGTTGCGACGGTGGCTGCTCTTTTTGTCGCCACTTCCCAGTCCTTTCTTGTCTTGGTTAAGGAACGAAACGATGAATATAGTATATAGTAAAATATAACTTCAGTCAAGGTCGGGGGGTGTGTGCTATGGTCAGTCGCGAGACCGCCAGACAATTTTTTACGCCTTCCGCTTCGTTAACAAATCCTTCGATATTTGGTCATAATGCGGACCGCATTATCTCTCAAATATCTCGGATTTGTAGTAAAGAAGCGTAAACGCTAGAAAAATTGTCTGGTGGTCTTGCTCCCTGGAGGTTTTAGCTTAACTTGTCAACCAGCCAGCGAAGAGCCATCCCTATTTGAATCACTATGACGAATAGACAGCAGTTGCAGATGAGCGACGCTGTTTTTCTGAGAAACCGAGCCGAAGGTGTCAGGAACGGTCCCGCCTTGGCGGGACCGCATGGCCTGACGGAAGTGGCTTCGGGCGGTCAGAAAAATTAGGAGCGAATCGCGATTGCTCTATGAGAAATCCGTGATGAAAATGGGGATGGCTTCGAGTGGCAAGAGGTGTGTTGAAGAAGAATTATTTTGAAGCGAAGGTTGAGAGTGAGGATAATATTTGAGCGACTACTCAAGTGTGAGAACTATTTTGTGATCTTTGGCGTCTATACTGACGATGGCCAGATCGTATTCTCCGCCTGACTGAACGACGTCAGTCGTTCGGGCAGGTTTGCCGTCTTTTATTACTTCTTCTGCTGGTAGAAATCCAACGATGTCGTCTGATAATTCTACGAATGCGCCGCTCGATCGGATCTTGATGACTTTGCCTTTGATCTTCTGGCCGACCTGGAACTTTTCTTCAACCGTTTCCCATGGATCGGGTTTCAGAGCTTTCAGGGAGAGCGAAACTCTGCCGCCGTCCAAATTTATTATCTTGGCTTTTATTTTGTCTCCGATGTGGAGAACTTCTCGCGGGTCTTCAATAAACTTCCAGTCAATCTCTGAAGAATGTATCAGGGCGTCAAGGTTGTCGCTTAGCCTTACGAAAGCGCCAAAATCGGTTACTTCGGTTATCTCACCCTCCGCCATATCTCCGACGGTCAGTTTTTTCAGCTCTTCTTTGGCAAGGTCTTCTAGTATCGCTTTTTCCGAAACGATGAGTTTATTTTCGGCTTCCGAGAAACCTATTATCTTTACCATTAATTCCTGACCTTTGAATTTTTGAAGCGCTTGGACGATTCTGGTCGTGTCGCCGCCCTCTACTTTAGGGTAGTGTTCGGGGGAGAGCTGGGACAGGGGCAGGAAGCCTTGAACTCCGCTTACTTCAACAATGAGACCGCCTTTGTTGATATTGATGACGGTGGTGGTTACTATTTCTTCCTTGTCCATTTTTTCTTTAATATCCTGCCAAGCGGTTGTCATCTGGGCTGACCTCAAAGAAAGTTCTCGGTAGCCCTCTTCGTTCTCCAGCTCGATAAGCATAGCGGAAACCATGTCGCCCGGCTTAAGAGCGCGCATTCTTTCGGGATTATCGTAGAATTCCCCCGGATAAACTATGCCAATACCGGCCTGACCGAGGTCGACTATCACGTTGTTCTTCGAGACATTTATCATCTGGCCTTGCAGTATAGTTCCGGGCTTCGGTAAATAAAATTCCTCCTTCGCCAGGAGTTCTTTCATGGATTTTATATCGCTTTGCGCTAGTTCCATCCCGTACGAAGTAGCTGTTTCACAGTTATACACATAAGTTATATCTGTAAAACAAGCTGTTCGGTTAATTATTAATTTGATTCCCGAACCCATTAGGGCTATTTCGTTCGGGATTCCATATCGTGAAGAATATACATTATTATTTTCGACAATGCAACTCGTAGTTTCCTCACCCCTCCCCATCTTTTGCTTCAGGCCTCAGCCATTATGGCATAAGGTCGAGCAGTAGAGGTGTGTCGAAGTTGATTTTGAACTAATTTTTTGCTACGATTTCAATATGACCATCACCTGGTTTGGACAAAGCTGTTTCAGGATCGAGGCCAAAGAAGGAAGCATTCTCATCGACCCGTTTTCTAAAGACATAGGATTAAAGCCGCCGCGGATAAAAGACGATCTGGTTTTAGTGACTCACAAACACTATGACCACAACAATACTGAAGGCGCTGATTCTCAGACGACCATGATAGTTGACGGTCCGGGGGAATATGAAAAAATGGGTATGTACGTAAGAGGCATTCTCTCGTATCATGATAAGAGTAAGGGTCAGGAAAGAGGACTCAATACCATATACGTCATAAAAACAGAAGACATGACGATGTGTCACATGGGCGATTTCGGTCAGGATAAATTTGAGGAACATCAACTTGATGATATAGGCGACATTGATATACTGATGCTCCCGATAGGAGGCAGATACACCGTCGATTACAAAGAAGCGATTGAGGTGGTGGGACAAATAGAACCGAAAGTTGTCATTCCGATGCATTATAAAGTTAAAGATCTGAAGATAGACATAGACGGACCCGACAAGTTCATAAAAGAACTGGGCCTGACTCCCGAAAAAGTCGACAAGTACAAAATTGCCAAAAAAAATCTTCCCGCGGAAGAAGTGAAATTAATCGTTTTTAACTTTTAAACCGACATGTCTTTTCTCGACGATATAAAAAAACAACCCCAACATACCAGAGAGATAATGTTCGGCCTCTCAGTCTTTATCACCGTCTTATTGGTAGGAATGGTGTGGTTCCGTTCATTTCAAAAGAATCTTTATGTAATGATGAATCCGGAAGAAGATGCAGAGAAAGCGTTAGCCGTCGAAAACGTATCCGTGCCGTCGCTGTTCGGTTATATTTGGCAGTCGGCGGGAGAAGTTAAAGGACTGGTGTCGGGATTGTTGGGAGACAATAAACAAGAGACAAGAGACAGGCAAGACAAAATTCAAGTCGAAAACGGAAAAGTTTACACATTACCGTTGTCGGAACATAAATAGCCAACTTCAATTAGTTTATTGCGTATTGCGAATTGCGGATTTTTTGAGGAATTAAATTTAATCCGTAATTCGCAATGCGTAATTTTGTAATTAGAACCAGATGGATAAAAACATCAAACAACGAGAAATAACCGAAGAGATGCAGCAGTCGTACTTGGAGTACGCTATGAGCGTCATCGTTGCCCGCGCTCTTCCCGATGTCAGGGACGGTTTGAAGCCGGTTCACAGAAGGATACTCTATTCGATGCACGAGATGGGCTTGAGGCCGGGTGCCAAGTATCAGAAGTCGGCGAAGGTAGTCGGTTTTTGCATGGGTAACTTCCACCCGCATGGCGATATGGCGATCTACGATTCTATTGTGCGAATGGCGCAGGATTTTTCCCTACGATATCCGTTGGTTGACGGACTCGGCAATTGGGGTTCGATTGACGGCGACGGAGCCGCGGCTCAAAGATATACCGAATGCCGGATGGCCCCGATAGCCGAAGAACTATTATCAGATATTGATAAAGACACCGTTAGTTTTCAAGATAACTATGATGCGTCAACTCAAGAGCCGAAAGTTCTTCCAAGCAAAGTTCCCAACCTTCTGATCAACGGTTCCATGGGCATAGCCGTTGGTATGGCCACCAATATTCCCCCCCATAATCTCTCCGAGGTGCTTGACGCCCTCGTCTACTTAGCCGATAACGGCGATGCCAAAGTGGATGACCTGATGCGGTTCGTCAAAGGGCCGGATTTTCCGACCGGCGGCATTATTTATAACGAGACCGACATTCGTAATGCGTATGCTACTGGCCGCGGCCCAATCTTAATGCGTGGTAAGGCAGAGATCGTTGAAGGCAAATCCGCCAGAGGCGGAGGTTTTCAAATAATAGTTACTGAAGTTCCTTATCAGACAAACAAAGCTGAATTGATAAAACATATTGCCGATCTGGTTAAAGATAAAAAAATGGAAGGTATCAGGGATATACGGGATGAGTCGGATAAAGACGGTTTAAGAATTGCCATAGATCTTAAACAGGATGCTTTCCCGAGAAAAGTCCTTAACCAGCTTTTTAAATACACCGAACTTCAGAAGTCGTTCCATTTTAATATGCTGGCTCTGGTGGACGGCATTCAGCCTCAAATATTGGGACTGAAAGGATTGCTTGAGAAATTCATAGACCATCGCAAGGAAGTAGTGACGAGACGCGCCAAGTACGATTTGCAAAAAGCTAAAGACCGGGCGCATATTTTGGAAGGTCTGAAGAAGGCCTTGGACCACATCGACGAAATAATCGCCATTATTAAAAAATCCGATTCAAAAGAAGACGCTTTCAATAATTTGATAAAGAAATTCAAGTTCTCAGACAGACAAACCAACGCAATATTGGAAATGAAATTGCAGGCCCTGGCTGGTCTTGAGAGGAAAAAGATCAACGATGAACTCAAAGAGAAGAAGGAACTCATAGCGCATCTTGAGGACCTTTTGGCCAGCCCGAAGAAGATCTTGGGCGTCGTTAAGGAAGAACTCCTGACTTTAAAGGACAAACATGCCAACGAGAGGAGGACAAAAGTGGTCAAATCTCCTCTCAAAGAGATAGGAGAGGAGGAGTTGGTACCCGAAGAGGACTCACTCTTTATGCTTACAAGGGGCGGATACATAAAAAGAATACCTCCTGACGTATTAAAGTCGCAAAAGAGGGGCGGGAAAGGTTTGGTTGGGATAGCTACAAAAGAAGAAGATGTCGTGTCGCAGTTCTTCGTCGCGAATACGCACGACAGTTTGCTATTCTTTACGAATTCGGGAAAAGTTTTCCAGACCAAGGCATATGAAGTACCCGAGTCATCTCGCCAGTCGAAAGGCAAAGCCATCGTGAATTTTCTCCAAGTCGCGCCAACTGATGTCATCACCGCCGTGGTCCCCATACCAAAAGGACAGAAAAGAATGTTTCTTTTTATGGCTACAACCAAGGGGATTATAAAGAAGGTTGATATGGATTCACTTGATGCTGTCAGGAAAAACGGAATGCTTGCTATTAAGTTGAGAGCGGGCGATGAGCTGGGTTGGGTCATTCCAACTTCCGGCGACGACCAGATGATGCTTGTTACCTCGGGCGGGAATGCTATCAGGTTTAAAGAAAAAGATGTAAGGCCAATGGGCAGGAGTGCCGCCGGTGTCATAGGGATCAGGCTGGATAAGGATCAAAAAGTAGTCGGTGCCGACGTTGTTCCGTCAGGAGTTGAAAAGGGCCTTCACGTTTTGGCCGTTACTAAGAACGGTTATGGAAAAAGAACCGACCTTAAGGCGTATAAGGTTCAGAAACGCGGAGGTCGCGGTATAATGACTGCAAAAATAACACCGAAAACGGGTGAATTGGTTTCAGCTCACATGACCTCGGAAGAAAATAAAGAACTTATCGCTGTTTCTCGCAAGGGAGTTGTGATAAGGACTTCAGTTGCAAGCATCTCTGTTTTAGGCCGGGCGACGCAGGGAGTAAGGATAATGAGAGTTGAAAGCGGCGACGGCATAGCGTCGGTTGTGGTAGTGTAGATAACTTATTTCTCTCGTCGTGGTAAAATTTAATATATGGAAATGACGGCTACTCCAATAGTCGGCTCTGGCAACCCTCTTAGTACGGGCGGGTTTTTGAATCCGGACTCGATTGTTAATGAATTTGGGGTAAGAGAAGGAATGAACATAGCCGATTTTGGTTCGGGAGCAGGATACTTTACTATTTTGATGGCCGAGAGGGCCGGCAAAGAAGGCCGGGTTTATGCTTTAGATATTATGGAGAGCGCCCTTGATAGCGTAAGGGAAAAAGCCAAAGCTGCCGGGCTTGAGAATGTAGAGATGATCCGGACCAATCTTGAGGTTGTGGGCAGTTCCGGTCTGGCTGACCAGTCGCAGGACATTGTTTTGTTAGCGAATATTTTATTTCAGTCCGATAAAAAATCAGACATCGTGAAAGAAGCAAAAAGGGTATTGAGGGACAACGGCTCGCTTATAATTATTGATTGGAAAAAGGGCGCCAATGGATTCGGTCCGCCTGACAGATTAAGAACTGATGATGAAGCCATGCGTTCTCTTGCTACTGGTGAGGGGATGATATTCGATAAGGTCTTCAATGCCGGGCAGTTCCACTTCGGAATGATATTTAAGAAGAATATTTATTCTTGACAACTTTAAACATAAATCATTGCCAATTCAGATAGACAACAAGAGACTGATGATAATTCTCGTTTCGGGTATTGCGATACTTGTCTTTCTCACGCTTATTTTAATCCTGCGCAATGTCGGCGGGGGCGGCATTGGTCCGAGAGTTGCCGTAGAGTTCTGGGGCGTTTTTGACGACAAGACAGTTTTCGACAAGGTTATCAGAGAATTCCAAACTCAAAATCCTGGCACTACGGTCGTGTATAGACAATTCTCATTCGAGGATTACGAGAGGGAAGTGGTAAACGCTCTTGCGGCCGGCACGGGACCTGATATTTGGATGATACATCAGACTTGGCTGCCAAAACATCTAGACAAACTTATGCCTCTTCCGGAGAAAATCTCCGGTTTGGACCGTCCGCCGATGTCCGTAAAGGATTTTCAGAGCCAGTTTGTTGAAGTTGCCACTCAGGATTTAATCGTCGGCGGCAAGATATACGGGGTGCCTTTATATGTCGATACCCTCGCTCTCTACTACAACAGGGATCTTTTCAATAATGCCGGCATTACTTCGCCTCCGAAAAATTGGGATGAATTCAACAATGCAGTCGAGCGACTCACCAAACTCGATGCCTCGGGAAATATCATGCAATCAGGCGCGGCTATGGGCACGTCAGAAAATATTAACAGGTCAACAGATGTGCTTATGGCCCTTATGCTTCAAAGCGGCGCAAGAATGACCGATATAAACAACACTAGCGCCACATTCGCAAGGTCTGTAAACAACACTCCCATTGGCGAGGTGGCTTTGAGATATTACACCGATTTTGCCAATCCCAATATAAGAACCTATACGTGGAACAATGCCCAGCCGTATTCAATTGATGCCTTCGTTGACGGAAAAGTTGCGATGATGTTCAACTATTCCCATCAGGCCGGAGTTTTAAGTCAAAAAGCCGCGCGCTTGAATTATTCTGTTGCGTCCATGCCGCAGATAAGCGAGAGCGATATCAAAAACTACGCCAACTATTGGGCCGTCGCTGTTTCAAAGAACTCGTTAGTCTCCAATCAAGCCTGGAAGTTCGTGACCTACCTTGCTTCCAGAGAGGGAGCATCAAGCTATCTTGCCCAAACGATGCGGCCTTCGGCGCGACGCGATATTATAGATCTTCAGAAGAACGATTTGCGATTAGGTGTTTTTGCCAACCAAGCCCTTACTGCAAAATCATGGTATCAAATAGACAATTCCGCGATAGAATCCATATTTGCCGAAATGATAGATGACATTAACTTTGGTCGGCTTTCAGTAAGAGAGGCAATCCAGAACGCCGAATCGGAAGTTAATGTGTTGATGGCAAGGTCGCGACGCAGTCGATAAGGTTTAAAATGCAAAAATCAAAGAGTAAAATGATAAGAAAGAATTTACTACTTATCTCGCTAGTTATTTTACTGTTTTTCCCCGGCTTTGCCTTGGGAGGACAGCAATCTGTTGATCTTCCCGGCTGGCCGTTGGTGCCTTGTGGCCTTGAAAGGCCCACTCCCGCTGAAATAGCTGATGGCAAAGTTGTGCTCGATGATTCTTATTATCAATCCTGTGGCCGTTGCGATCTTTTTAGGCTTTTAAAAAACACTATCGACTTTACTGTTGGCGCCTTGATGCCTGTGCTGGCCGTCTTACTTTTTGTATGGGCCGGTTTTTTAATCCTGCTTGGCGGAGCCAATCCTGGCTTAGTTGCGCAAGGAAGGACAATTTTTACAAACACTTTCTACGGAATTATAATTATACTTTCGGCGTGGATGATAACCAACACTTTGATAAAAAGCGTCGGTTCCAACTACGACAATGCTGACAATTGGTGGCAGTTCACTTGTGTTGAGAGAGTACCCGCCACACCGCCACCTGTCACTCCAATACCGACTCCTACTCCGACATCGACCATTCCACCACCGGGAGCAGTGTTATCCATTGTTACCGTCGACCTTCCGGGCGGCACGGTGGGCCAGCAGTACTCTCAGACAATTCAAGTTTCTGGCGGTACAACTCCTTATGCTTGGACAACGACTGGTTCTCCACCTGCTGGTTTAAGTTTTAATACTGCCTCTGGTGTTGTCTCCGGAACTCCTACTGCTGTTGGCACGGCGACTTTCACCGTCAGAGTCACCGACAACTCAACGCCCCAGCAATCGGCAACAAGAGACTTTACCATTGTCATAGCGGGAACCGGCACGGGTACCTTATCTATCACCACTCCAGCCGCTCTTCCGGGCGCCACAGTCGGCCAAGCTTACTCCACAACTATTACCGGAACCGGAGGAACTCCTCCATATCGTTGGGCAGTATATTCCGGTTCATTGCCGGCCGGTCTTAACTTGAATTCTTCAACCGGGGTTATTTCCGGCACACCCACTACGGCCGGTACTATTACTTTCCAAATCTTGCTTACAGAAGAACCTCCAACTACAAGAAGTTCGAGGAGGAACTTTACCATTGTGGTAAGTCAAACGAATACGAGTAATTTGTGTACCGGATCAACATGTACTTTTGGGGGTGCTCCAGACACATTAAGTTGTTCACCAGTTAACCCGGGTGGCAATTGTGCTGCCTCTGCCGTGAATACTCACAGTGCAGCCATAATTGCTGGAGTGGGTAATATAAATGTTTGCGGCGGAATTGATACAGTAAAATTATTAAAATCCATTGCGGCAAACGAGTCGTCGGGTAGGTGTAGTATTATTGCTGAAGACGGGGAGTCAGCCGGATTTTTCCAACTTAAACCTGACGTAGCTACGTTGTATAAGAGTCAATGTGGTGTGACTGAAACCATTGATTTTGCCTGGCTCAATCGATGCGATACAATAGAAGAGCAGGCCTGCATAGCGGCAACTTATTTGAGGAATTCTATTGCCGGTCCTTGTGGTTGCGATGCAAGACAGTTGGCGGCGGGATATAATGGAGGAGCTGGTGCGTGTTCAGTTAGTGCTAACTGTGGGCCGTCTGCGGCTTCAGACGGAGGACGGTGCGATGTGTGTGGAGGCCAGGGGAGAGAAACAAGAAGGTGGGAGTGTCTTTGGGATAACAACTCGCATAATATCTGTAATGCCGACCGACCGACGAGTTATGCTTTTACAAGGAGGTATGCTCCAAGAGTCGAGTATTGTTATGCCAACATATTTTAATGTTTAATTTAGTTTCTAAAATATTTTTCTTCGTATCAGTGGCTGTGTTTGTTTTTTTACTTCCAGCTTGGGCTGATATTAGGATAGAAGATAGTTATGTTTACAATTTTCATCTCTATTATGATAACGGCCAGTTGTTTGCCGATAGGGATTTTGAGTTCAAGTACGATGTTATTCCAGAAGAATTCACTCCCGAGACGTTCAATACCCAATTCCCTTTTAAGGGAGAAATAATTAACCTTAAGAACGGGGTGGCGGCGGAGTTTTTGTTTGATCCCAAACGAGGCAACCCCGACTTTTTGAAAGGTAAAATTTCGGTCAAAGCGCCATATGCGCCTGACGGCCAGAAAGCGGTTTTCTATGACTCGCAAGGGAAAATACTTCTGACAGTTTTTGTGAGCGAGAGTTCCTTTTGCAACGATGACGGGACGTGCAATTCTGACAGAGGGGAAAGTGAACAAACTTGCCCTAATGACTGTCGAAGTGCTGTGCCTGTGCCGCCGCCGAATTTGGACAAGGGGTTTTTATCTGCGAACGTGGTAATATTAATTACTCTGGTCATTGCCATACTGGCGGCTGGCGGGTGGTATGTGTGGCGAAGACGGGAAAAAGCAAAACATATTCAGGAAAACGAATTTACCGATAAATTCGATCAAGGTATAATAAATTGAAAGATGTCCAGATATAAAAAATCATCAATACCAATACTTAAGGAAAACATATTACACAAATGATCAGAAAAATTACCATATTTTTCTATGTTTTTATTCTGGTTATAATCAATCCTTCGACTGATTATCTAGCTCTTGCTGGAACTGTAGGCGGTATCAGCGCCAACGGATTTACTGTCAGTAGTTTTACTGCAAATCCAGTTCTTGTGGTTAATCCAAATAATCCGGTCACTTTTTCAATGAGGGGTGTTATAGATTTGGCCGCATATTCTAGGCATTGTGGGGACAATAATATTAGTTCTTATGTTTGGAGCTTGAAACTGGATCTTAATAATGAAGAAGACGAAGTTTTGACAAGCGGTACGCAGAGTTTTCAGCGTACTGGGCAAAGCATTCAGACATCGGTTACGCAATCAACAAGACTTCCGGCTTGGAGCGGACCCGATGCAAATGTCTATATGCTGATTGAGTGTGGAAATACCGGTTATATTTACAATACAAATGTTATCGAGTCTCCCAGGGTCAGGATTACGGTAGGTACCGGAGAATTGATATGGGCCTGTGTGGCTGGTGACGGCACTTACGCTTGCAGTCCGGGGAATTTTCAGAATTTATCTGATGTTCCGGCTTGTGCCGGAAGAACTCCTTTGCAAATCAATGTTAATATTTGTGGCCAACAAGCACCTGGAGGTGGCGGTGGCGGCGGAGGCGGTGGTGGTGGCGGAGGCGGTGGAGCTCCTGGTGCAACGCAGTCGTTTAATTTTTCTATCACTAATCCCATATTGGCGGATAATCTGATAGAATTGATAAATGTCATCGCTACTTGGTTGTTTAACCTCGCCATTCCCATTGCCGTAGCTATGATTGTTTATGCGGGAGTGATGTTTTTGACCTCTCGAGGCGATACGGCTAAAGTGACTCAAGCCAGACAGATACTAGTGTACGCCGTGGTGGGGTTGGCTATAATAATGATAGGCAAAGGATTCATTACTTTAATAGAGAGCATATTGAACTTAGGAGGAACGCCCTAAGTAAATTTGTAAGTCCTAATTTCTAAACAAATCTTGATGAAATTCCAAATTCCAAATTCCCGATCTTTATTATACGGCGTGACCGGAACTGCGCCGGGCATAGATTTAACTATTCAGGATGTTTTAGGAATAATAACCGGTCTTGCCTGCTGGATCACAAGGGTCGCCCTTGTTTTGGTGGTGGTGGCGGTTGTTTATTTTGGAGTGAAATTTTTGATGTCGCAAGGTGATCCGACAAAGGTGACCGAAGCCAGAAAGTCGTTTTTGTGGGGATTGGTCGGCGTTTTAGTTATACTCGGAACTTATACTATAATTGCTACGGTTGCCAATTCTTTAGGCGCCGATTATACTTTATTTATACCGTTGAGCTGCGAATAATCCCGTTAGAAATAACCCTAATGGGTATGAATCATATTAATATCAATAAAACAATAAATAATAGTATATGGCACCGCACGGTGGTAGTTGGTGCTTTGTACTATTTCTAACGGGATGAAAAAAATATTACGGACAGTTTCGTCACTATTCATTTTTCTGGCTTACGTATTGCCGGCGATGGTTGTAAATGTTCCAAGTTCCAGAGCCGGCAGTCAGGGCCTGCTTCCGGGCAATCCGATCACCCTAGATGTTTTGGATTATGTAATATTTCGGGTCAGCACATTTTTCATCACAGTTAGCGCTTTGTTGACAGTGATATTCATCATCTGGAGCGGGGTGACATATATGTATGCTGGAGATGATGCGACCAAAGTAACGGCCGCCCAAGCGCGACTGAGAAGCGGTATTATCGGTGCGGCGATTATTTTCGGTGTCGGAGTAATTATCCAGACAATAGCTTCTGTAATAACCCTTGACTTCTTCTGTACCGTAAGGATTCCGATTATAGGAACGTGTATTTATTAAGTTGTTTGTCCAAGAGCGAAGCGATTGGCGACAAACACTTAACCCCGCTCCAATCCCGCCTCATTTCTTAATGGCGGTCAGCGGATAAGATTGGTGCGGGGTTACTACCAAATTTATTTGTATTTGATATAATGAAGGTAAGTTAAAAACACGAGGAACCCCGCTCTATCTAGAGTCAAAGCAATAGGCCAGTCAGGACTTTGTGAAATTACCGACTTCGTCTTGACTAGTATTATTCTGCAGCTTCGATTCCAGATAGAGCGGGACGCTGAAATTTGCAGCTATTCGGCTGCTTTCAGCAACTCCTCATGGGCAAATTTCGCGGAAGGGAGGTGGAGGAATGAAAAAAAATATTAGCAGAACAACATTAGTCGCGTTGGCAATAATAGCGGTTTTGATGCCTGTTTTGGTATTGGCGGGAACCTTGCCAACTCCGACGCCTCCAACCACCGGCTCAGCAATAACCCTACTTGAGATTGAGGAATTGATAAGAAGAATAGCGCAATTTTTGATAATTGTTTCAGTTATTCTCGCCGTTATATTCATTATTTGGGGAGGAGTTATGTATATGGCAGCCAGAGGCGACGACGAAAAGGTCAAATCGGCCCAATCGACCATATGGAACGGTGTGATCGGAGCGGCGGTAGTGCTGGGTGTCGGCGTGATACTGCAGACATTGGCGGGACTTATTACCCGATCCTTCTTCGCCTAAACTTTGTTATCGATAGTAAAACTCAAAATCCCCATGATGGGGATTTTGAGTTTATGGTGGGCGAGGAGGGAGTCGAACCCTCAATCCTTTCGGAACACGGTCCTAAGCCGTGCGCGTATTCCAGTTCCGCCACTCGCCCAATACTAGCGCTAAACTATACTATTCCAACGGATTCTTCTCAAGCGGAGCCGGCGCGCCGTAGTTTGAGTCAAATCTCTCCTCTTTTACGGAACCGTTGGCTGAAGTAATTTTTCTGACAAAATACGCTTTCATGGAGCCGTTTGTTTTTTGATCATATTGAAAAGGCCCGTTAAGCGCAACTTTTCTTCCGTCTCCCGAGCCGTAAATATCGAATATCAGTTTAGAGCCTTCTATCCTTGATTGTATGAGGATGTGGTTAGGCGTGTCATTCTTAAATCTTAGATCCACCACTCCCGGATATATCGTGGCATCATAACCCTGTGGGTCGTAGTACCTTACCGGAAAAGAATGCGGTTTTCTCTCCAGTATCGGCAGTCCGGCCATTATCGCTGACCTGAATAAGGTTGTTGAAACTTGGCACAATCCGCCGCCGTATTCGTAGACCAGTTTGCCGTTCTTAATGGTAAGTTCCGGCTGGTAACCGTTATTTTCATCGACTTCTCCCAAAATTGAATTGAAAGAAAATTCTTCACCCGGTTTCAGTATCGTGCCGTTGTATTTGGCGGAACCGATCTTTATATTATGAATTCTGGAAGGAGGCGACCCTTTAAAGTCAGATTCACCCCGGCCGATAAGCGTGATGATTCCCAATTCATTAACTTTATCCAAGGTTATGGCCGGCTCGATAATCTCAACAGGTAAATTCACATCCTTATACCCATTGGTTATTGCGTCTATAATAAGTTTTTTAGAAGCATCAAGGTTTAAGTTTTGTCCGTTTTTAGCCGGGATGAACTCCTCGGCTTTGCCGTTGACCAGTATAAACTTGGCGTTTACTGGTTGAATGTTTACCAACGGCGCTATCGAGGCAAGATATACCCCCACTCTTTCAGGCGATATTCTGATATCTTTTTTACCCGTGTAATTTCTGACATAGGGTTCAAGCCAACTTTTTATAGTTTCAGAAAGTATGACCATTTTGCTGTTTTGGATATAGATCTCCAGATTGTCGACAGATTGGCCGTTTATTTTTTCAGCTAAGTTTTTTACTTCTACTTTTTCCAGTTTCTCAGTTGTGTTTGCTATAAAAAAAGTGGAACCGAAGTGAAAGCCACCTAAAACAATAACGCCGGCTATAGATAACCGGCTTACAAATAGCATGAAGCTTTTTGATAAATTGGGCATTATCCCGATATTTTTATTTTTTTCGTTCGTGTTTTGGCCAATTTGGGCAGGCGTATGGTCAAAAGCCCGTTCTTCATTGATGCCCTTGAATTATCAGAATCAACATCCTCGGGCAGGATTATTGATCTTGAAAAAGGCCCCCAGAATAGCTCCTGATAGTAATAATCAGACGATTTTACCTTGTCCGGCGTTGTTCTTTTGCCCCTTATTGTAACCATATCGTTTGTGACGGTTATATCTATATCGTTCTGGTCGACTCCGGCTATGGTTGACTGGACGACGATGTCATCCTCGGTCTGGTATACGTCAACTGTCAGTTGGCCGTCGAAATCACCCTCGTTAAGAGCGAGATCTCGCTTCTTTGGGGCGGACTTTTCGGAAACTGCCAGGATCGGATCTAATTCATTGTTGTCATCAGAAAAAAAATCGTCCATCTGTGTAAAGTCTCTAATTTCTAAACCCTAATCTCTAAACAATCTTAAGTATCAAAAAATTTAGAGATTAGAAATTAGGATTTAGAGATTGTGAATGTATGTGCCTCTCTTTTATTTTATCAAATAATACGGAAACTAAAAAGGCCAGAATTATTAACAGGAAGGTGGTGTAGACCAGACCGACGACGGGATTGGCTGATTCCTGCGCGAAAGCGATAAGCATATTGAATGCCGCGTGGAAAAGCGTCGCGATGGCGAGTCCGAACACTATCAATTTCTTTTTGTGTTCCTGAAAGAACCAGGACATAGCCAGGAAATAACCTATAAGCCCCGAAGCCAGCGCATGAAGAAGTGTTGCTCCTATGAATCGGAGGGCCAGCGTATTGAGGGCGGTACCGGCGCCGTTTGGAATGAGGTTTAACATTACCAGTATGTTCTCTATGGCGGCGAATCCTAGAGCGGCAGTTATCATATATATCATCCCGTCAACCGGTTCATCGAATTCCGGACTCCTTAAAATCACCAAATAAATGGCAAAAAATTTCAGAAATTCTTCCACAAACGAAGACCACAGAAAAAACGTGGGCGTGCCCTGGCTGAAAATCTCTAAGCCGATCAGGGTTCTAAGCTCGGCAAATCCCAACTGGAGCAAAATAGCGAGAGGGGAGATGATGATCCCCATTAAGAATGCTTTGGTTAGGAGATGCTTTGGTTCCGGATGGCAGTCTCTTCTTAGGTAAAAAGAAAGCCACACCAAACTGGGCGCGAGGCCGAGGGTTACTAATGTTGCCGCGTAAACGGGGGACATAACCCTATTATACAATTTTTAGGCAGGCCATTCTTCCACAAGCAGTAATTTCTTGCTTGCTCCGAGATCGCTTTGCGATTTTTCGGGGTCTTTTGTGGGTAATTTTGACCAAATTTCTTCAGTCACGAAAGGCATAAAAGGGTGGAGAAGTTTTAAGGAATTAATTAAAACGTAAGCTAGTGTTTGTTTGGTTTCGATATCTTCTTTATCCTTGGTCTCCTCTATGTATTTGTCGGCAAGATCGTGCCAGATGAAATCATATAGTTCGTGGGCCGCCTCGCCGAATTTGTATGAATTTATGTTTTCTGAAACCAAAGAGACTGTGCTCTCCATTTTTTTTATGATTTCATGGTTAGTTCTTTTGGCTTCAAAATTGTCTCCCGTTTTCATCAAAATATATCTGGCGATGTTCCACAATTTGTTGGCGAACTTTTTCCCCATGAGTATGACATCTTCATTGAACCGCATGTCTTGTATCCCGGTATTCTGATAGGCTAGGCCGAATCGCAGAGCGTCAGCTCCATATTTCTCAATAAGTCCGACCGGATCAATGCCCGTGCCAAGTGATTTTGACATTCTTTTGCCGTCTTTTGTTAAAACCGTGGGATGAATATAAATTACGGAGAAGGGGACTTTGCCGGTGAAATATTTTCCGGAAAATATCATCCGGATCTGCCACAAAAACACAATACCCCTATCCGAAGTTATAAATTGAGTGGGATAGTATTCTCGCATGTCTTTTGTTTCTTCCGGCCAACCCAAGACGGCGAAAGGCCAAAGAGCGGATGAAAACCATGTGTCCAGAACATCTTCCTCGCCTTCGATCGGTATTTTGTGTCCCCACCAAAGTTGGCGAGAGATATTCCAGTCTCTCATATTGTTTATCCATTTCAACGTGACATCTTTCCAGTTTTTGGGATATATCTCTACTTCGTTGTTGCGGATCGCCTCATCGGCTAACTTTGCAAGTTCAGACACTTTTAAAAACCATTGTTCCGAAGGCAGGGGTTCGATCACGGAGTCGCAGCGGTCACAGCGGGCGATGTTGTGTTCATAGTCCTCAATCTTACCCATCAAGCCGATGGCTTCGAGATCTTTGGCAATCTGTTCTCTGGCTTCGGCAGTTTTCATGCCTTGATATCTTTGTCCCGCATTCTTATTCATTTTTCCGTGTTCGTCGATTATTTTGATCGAGGGCAGATTGTGGCGTTGGGCGATCTCAAAATCGGTGGTATCGTGAGCCGGCGTTACCTTGATTATTCCGGTGCCGAATTCTTTGTCCACGGATTCATCGGCTACCACCTCTATCTTTATTGTTTTCAGCTTAGGTTCTTCCAGAAGGGGAATATTGTTATCCACGGATTCGATCTCAATTTCTTTGCCCACATAATCACGATAGCGTTCGTCGCCGGGATGAACTGCGAGGGCCGTGTCGCCGAGCTTTGTTTCCGGTCTGGTGGTGGCCAGAGTAAAGGGGCCATATTTAATGAAGTAAAGTTTGGTTTTTTCGGGAACATAATTTACTTCAAGGTCGGAAATTCCGGTTCCGCATCTGGTACACCAATTAACCACCCTAAGGCCTTTATAGATCCAACCCTCTTTTTTGTATTTGTCGAATGCGTTACAGACTGCTTTTTCGTATTCTTCATCCCGAGTGTAGCGGGTTCTAGACCAGTCAACGGAAATACCAAGTTTCTTGAACTGGCCAAGAATAGCGGTTCCGTATTTTTCTTTCCACTCCCGGACTCTTTGTTCGAATTTTTCGCGACCAAGGTCATGGCGGGTCAGGCCTTCCTTTTTGAGTTGTTTCTCCACTACATTTTGGGCGGCGATGCCAGCATGATCTATCCCCGGCACCCATAAAGTTTTGTGTCCTTGCATTCTTTTCATTCGTACCAAAATATCCTGCATTGTAAGTTCAAGAGCATGTCCCATATGCAGTTCGCCGGTTATGTTTGGGGGAGCGATACAGGTAACAAATTTTCTTACTTCTTCCGGCTTGTCCTGATCTTGTCGAAGGGGCAAATTCTCCGGCGTAAAAAAACCGCTCTCTTCCCAGAGTTTGTAAATCCTGTCCTCTGTTTCTTGCGGGTTGTATGTCTTTGGAAGTTCCACTCCTTGTATACTATCAGAATCCCAGATTGGCATCCATCTTAATCGACCCCCAATCGGTTTTTACTTTTTCATTTTTACTTTTTACTTTGAAATATCCGGCCACCGCTATCATTGCAGCATTGTCGCCGGTATATTCCATCTCTGGTTGCGAGTATTTTATGCCTATCTTTTTTGCTTCTGTTGCCAGCCGCTTTCTTAGTTCTTTGTTAGCGGAAACACCCCCGGACAGGAATAGTGATTTAACTTTGTATTCTTGAACAGCTTTGATGGTTTTAAAAACCAGAACGTCCGTGGCTGCTTTTTGAAATGAAGCGGCAATATCAGCTTTTGTTTGCTTGTTTATTTTCTCACCGCTTTCTTTTAAGTCCCGAAGGAGGTAGAGGACTGCTGTTTTAAGTCCCGAATAACTGAAGTCAAAATTCTTTGAATTAAGCATCGGCCGCGGCAGGGGAAAGCGGGTGCTGTCACCTCGCTCGGCAATTTTGGAAATCATCGGACCGCCGGGATAACCAAGCCCGAGAAGTCTAGCGACCTTGTCAAATGCTTCGCCGACAGCATCGTCTAAGGTTTCCCCGATAATCTTATACTTTCCATGTCCTTTCATCAGTACCAACTCTGTATGGCCACCCGATACAATAAGATTCAGGACTGGTCCTACTTTGCTAAAACTACGAAGGGTTGAGTTTACTCCAACTGGCTTTAGCCAGTTGGAGTAGATGTGTCCTTCCAAATGGTTTACTCCGATTAGAGGCTTGTTATATTTCCAGGCGATAGTTCTAGCAAAAGCCAAGCCGACTAAAAGGGAAGGACCAAGCCCGGGACCGCGAGTTACGGTTATCAGGCGGATTTCCTTACCAAAATCTTTAACCCCCGCTTTTTTCAAAGAAAGCTTAAAAACGAGTCCTATGTTTTTAGCATGTTCTCTTGCTGCGAGATTTGGCACAACGCCACCGAACTTCGCATGAAGTTTAACTTGAGATGAGACGGTATTAGATAGAACCGTAATTTTGCCGTTTTTAATCTCAAGAACGGCTATCGCCGTTTCATCACAGGATGTTTCGATACCAAGTATCATCATAGGGTAATATTTTATCATTTTTATTGATTTTTTTCAATTTTTGTGCGATAATTTAACAATTATGCTGCGCTCTTCGGAGCTTTAGCGTAGTAGAGGCGCTATCGTCTATCGGTTAGGACATCAGCTTTTCAAGCTGAGAAGCGGGGTTCGACTCCCCGTAGCGCTGCCATCTGGGAAGTGTCAAATTCACCTCCCCGCCAGACGGCGGGTCGGCGACCAAATCATAAGGAATTACGGGCTTAAAAATCAGTTGGCGATTTTGAAGAAGATGGTTCGAGCCGATATTTTTAAGAAATGAAGTCATTTCTGATCTATTCTGTGATTTTAGTATCTTTTCGGCCTTATTTAGCGATAAAACAAACTCTCTGGCTGGTTCGAGCCAAGATAAGCCCTTTTGTTCAAAATCTGATATTTTCTCTTGGATTTCAACCTTTTGATTGAGGAATTTTTCTTTTTTGAGGGTGTATTCGTCTTGTGAAAGTTTGTTGCTCAAATACAAATCCAGAAGTTTATCCAATTTTTGGTCTAGCTCGAGTATCTCTAACTTGAGATTTTGAACAGTAGTTTTGGCTTGTTCTTTTGCCAAGTTCTCATCTTTCTCTAATTCAAATAGAACTTTCTCTGTATCTTGGCTCGACAAAGAAACTTTTTGGAGATGAGATTTGATTTGTTCTAAAAGTTCTTCTTGCCGCAAAAAGTGTTTTTCTAAGCATAGTCCTTTCTTTTTCGTGCAACGATAATAGATATATTGCCTTCCGCTTTTCTTAATTTTCTTTTCAGCCGTAATTGCTGCAGAACAAGGACATTTCATTAAACCCAGAAAATCAAAACTATGCTTTTTCACTTTTTGCGGCTTTCCCCTGTCTTTTAATACTTCCTGGCATTTATCAAAAAGTTTCTTTGAAATTATCGGTTCGTGAACTCCCTCGTGTAATTCTCCTTTGTATTTCATCAGGCCAAGATAAAAAATATTTTGTAGGGTTCTTTGGGAAGAACTAATAGAAAAGGGCTTGTCCCAAAAACCAGTCAATTTATTCTCATGACACCAATTTGCGAGAGATTGAAATGTATAGTTACCGGTTGAATACAACTCAAAGAATTTTCTGATTTTAGGGGATTTTATTTTATCAATCTCAATTTTCTTTGTTGCCAGATTGTTGACATATCCAACCGGTGGTCTTCCCGGCCACTCTCCACGCCTGATTTTCTGCCGAAGTCCGCGCTTAACATTCTCTCGCAAATTATCTACAAAATATTTACTTTGACCGAAAGCGATATTTAACATAAATAACCCTTGTGGTGTCGGTTCGAACCAAAAACAAGGGAATTTGAGGGACTTGATTACTTCCCTATCTACAAGGTGAATTATCTTACCACCGTCAACAGAATTACGAGCAAGACGGTCTGGATGCCAAGAAAGTATCCCATCTGCTTTTCCTTGTTCCAGAAATGACAACATTTCAGCGAATTTAATTCGGCCAGGTTCTTTGGCAGTTTTTGCCTCTTGGAAAGAGGCGACAATTTCAAGTTTTTCTTTGGCGGCAAATTCTTTTAATTCAGTAATCTGTGCCTCGATAGACAAAATTTGTCTATCCTCGTCCTCACTACTTTTCCTAGCGTATATCACATATTTCATATTATTTTATTAGTTAATTTATTAAAATTTTCTTTTATTTCCGACTTCAGAATCGCCAACAGTTCGACAAGCTCACTGTCCTGAGTTTATCGAATAGACTGATTTTTAAGCCCGTAATTCCTTATGATTTGGTCGCCGACCCGCCGTCTGGCGGGGAGGCGAATTTGACACTTCCCATTTGGCAGAGTATTCTTGAAATAGTTCGAACCCATTTCGCCGCCTTCGGCGGCAGTGGCCAGAAATACGAAAAATCTGACCCGCAATTCTGAATTAAAAAACTGCCAAAGAATCTGATAAAAATATCGGCTCGAATCATCTAATAAAAGAAAATTTTAGGACTTCTCATGTAAGAAACGGCAGCAATGCCGGTTTTTTATTGGGCTTGACTTTTGTTTGGTGGTCCTATATTATAGGCAATAGACACTTTTTTAGTTCGTTACAAAGGAGCAAGAAATGCTAAAAAGTATTGTTTTGGTTGGACTTTTGTTGCTGTTTGGGAGCAATTCCTACTCTCAAGATGTAGCTAAAAGTTTGGACAGCAGTTCCCTGCCTAAAACTCTGACGTGTTTCGTCCATTACCAAGTCAAAGGCAATGAGGGTTTTTTTGAGAATGTAAATCTTGTCGGTGGCGGTAGTGAGCTGGCTCAAAATAACTTCTTTGGCGGTTTTTCTGCTGACTTATCGCAATGGTTACAATACAGTGATAAGCCGAGCGAACTGCAATTTTTCTCTCTTGTCGGCGATGACGAAAGTCGAGTTAATCCTGTTTTCGATGTATCGTTGTATTACTGGTATAATTCCCAGACAAAAAATCTCTCAATGGTTGGCGTTACTCTGCGCCTTGCCAAAAAGGATAAGAGCCGGATGACGGCTCGGCAAAGATTAGATCGCTTTGATAAGAATTACGATTTATCTTTTAAGCAGGAATTTTCTGCCGAAAAAGGAACAATGTCGAAGATTGAAATGCCGAATCCGCATGAAGGCTCGAAAGTAACTTATATCATGACCGAATGTTCTTTGAAGTAGCCAGAGCTTTTTCCCTGGTAAGCCTCACGACAACGTGGGGCTTTGTTTTTATAAAGAACTAAAGAATTTGTCGCCCGGGCTGAAATTAGATAGAATTTCATTAGTTTAGAATCCGCCAAAGAAAAACTTGAAATTGTCTGATTCAGAATTGCGGTTCAGATTTTTCGGATTTCCGGCCACCGCCGCCCTTGGCGGCGAAATGGGTTCGAACTAATTCAAGAATACTCTGCCATTATTCAAATACAAACGGTTTCGAACCATTTATAAGATAAATGTTGAATCACTTGCTTGTCCTGAGTTTATCGAAGGGAGTTTGTCTATTCTTCTTGGTCCCGGTACCCCCAAGGGGAGGGGAAAACTTTTTAATGTTGACATTCCTTTTTTAAAAATGTAATCTATTTCCAAGAATACATTTCAAGGGAGGTATTCTGTGCCAAGATACAGAGTATTGAATCTTAAACATAATATTAAGGAGGTTGTCTGGGACATTAGTGAACACAATCCAGTAATTGATCGTCCTACTCTGTATGAAGTCAACGAGGCGGCTGACAAGGAATACCCTGGAGTAGCAAAATCAGACCTAAGATTATTTGGTAGTGGGGGCGGAGAAGGAGTCCATTTGGTTAGGAGCCGATAATAAATCGGCTTTTTAATTGCTAAAAACAGGGCAAAGCAAAGTTTTGGTTCGATCAACTCAGGACAGTGAGCTTGTCGAATTGTTGGCGATTCTGAAGAAGAAAACGGTACCCGCATTGCCCTCCATAAGTTTACCGAAGGAGGGGCATCTTTTCCTGACCTTGACAGCTCCAACCATAGTGCTAGAATATGACTACTTAGTTTATTGTTCCTTATGGGGGTCTAAAAATGGCAAAAACAGCTTCTGTCGGATATTCTAAATTGGTGGTTGATGAGAATTGGGCAACATATTTTTATCTGGTACCGCCTGAATGGAAAGTAGTCAAGAGAGATGAATTAAATAAGTATCCAAGACTTGACCCAGCGCAATGCTATGACGTTAAACTACCCAATGGGACTGTGTTTACAGGATGTGAGATCAGGGTACAAACGCATCATACTCGCGGGATGGGAGGAATGAGTGAAGATTCGTCAAGTAGTGAAGCATTCTTTTTGGCCAACGGACTTGAGATAAAGTTGAAGTCAGGTTTTCTTCTTCGGCCCAATAAGACTGCTACTACACGGAGGAGATGCAAGCTGGAAGATCAAAAACAAGAAAACATGCGAAAAGACCTGCTTACCAGAAGAGAGGAAATTGACCGAAAATTGGCAGATCTTTAATATGCAGAGGAGGCTAAATGCCCCCTTTTAAATTTATTTTAATTAGGTTGTTGAAGGTTTTCCTAAAATGATTTTTTCGGAGGGGTCTCGCCTTCGTTAAAACTACGGCGGAGCACGGCAAGGGGAGGGGAAGACTTTTGATCAAAAAATCGGCAGAAATGCTGGTTTTTTTTGTTTACATATTTAATCTCTCAGTATACTATTGTCTAAAGGTTTCCAGGAGGAGAATATGTCTTTGCCACATGATTGGAGAATCGGTCATCTCCTAATCAACTGTTTTTATAGAATAGACCCTGTTCTTAAACAAAGATTTAACGAATTGCTTGATAAAAGGATTCTCGATAAAGTACTTTGGGCCATGATAGAAGATAAATTATTCCCGGAATGGGTTGGAGATTCTATGTCATTTGACCCACTCTATGGTCAGCTGGATGGATTAAGAAGGTCATTAACTGTTGCTACCAGAGACTTTCTGATTGGCCTTAATGGCACAAGTTTTCGTTACTATTTCATTGATTTTGAAAAAGATGAATTGGCAGGCATGGCTAATCATGTAGGACTTACAGATCAAGATGTGGCAACACTTTCTCAGGAGCTTAACAGTAGATTACTTGCCGCCGATAATAAATCGGCTTTTTAATTGCTAAAAACCATGTTAAACTCAAAATCTAAAGGGTTCTTCAGGAAATACCCATAAATCTGACCTAATAAAGTTTTCCTCTCCTACGCTAAAGCCATGGAGGAGCAATGCAATGTTCTCTATTGGCTCTGCTAAAATCTAAAAACCGCCTTGAGGACGGCTTTATTAAATAGAGGAGACTATTTTTTTAAACACTTCCGGGTCGTGTTCGGCGAGGTCGGCAAGTATCTTGCGGTCGAGCTGGACCTGTGCTTTGAGAAGTTTGTTGATAAATTTGGAGTAGGTAAGACCATTTTCCCTGGCGGCGGCGTTTATCTTGATGGTCCAGAGGTTGCGGAAAGTTCGTTTCTTCTTTTTCCTGTCGGCGAATTGGAATGACCAAGCGTGGAGCAAGCCTTCTTTGGCTTGGCGGTACTTGGACTTTCTGGTCCACATAAAACCCTTTGCGTGTTTCAGCAGTCGTTTTCTTCGTTTATTAGCTTGTACACCTCGTTTAACTCTTGGCATAGTTTAACTTGTTTGCCCTCCACATTAAGGATTAACTTATATGTTGCTCTGGAGTAACGCCTTGGCGTTTCTTACCAACTCTTTCGGAGCTATTTTATGGCCTCTTTTTTGCCGGGAAGCATCACCCGAATCTTTTGCGTTAAAATGGTTCTGGCCGGGAGGGCGCTTCATCAATTTGCCGTTGCCGGTTATTTTCATTCTTTTCAAGAATGACTTATTGGTTTTCCCTGTATGGGTCATGGAAGTAGACATTATTTTTTTACTATCACAATTGTCCAGCCGAACGGAGATCTTTTTACGTCTTCTTGAAATGAAAAGTTCTCAAGTTTGGCCAGGAATTGCTCAAGTTTTTGCTTTCCGATATGGGCAAGGGCTTTTTCTCTTCCTCGTAGTGTAAGCTCCACCTTCACTATGTGGCCCTCTTTGAGAAACCCTTGGACTTGCCTGGCTTTGAAGTCGAGGTCATGAGCGCCGGTTTTGAAGCCGACTCTGACCGTTTTTCGTTCTTGTTCTTTGGTTTTGCCTCTTTTCTTCTCCTCCCTCTCTTTGCGATACATATATTTACCATAATCCATAATTTTGGCAATAGGGGGCTGTATTTGGGGCGAGACTTCTACCAAATCTAAATCCTTTTCTCTTGCCAGATTTAATGCTTCTTGTATCGGCATAATACCAAGCTGTTTGCCTTCCTCATCTATCACCTGGAGCTCCCTGGCCCGTATTCGATTGTTGATGTTAAGTTGTTGTTTCACTATTGCGAACTATTTTAGCATAAAAAAGCCAAAAACAAAACCGAGCTTAACTCGGTCTAAGCAAATTGCCTTCCTACGATATTGTCAGGGTGGTCTTTGTTGAAAAGTACCTCGCTTTGTTCCATCAAGTACACGTTTTTTATGCCGGCTTCTATCATTGCTTCCCAGCACCAGCGACAACACCACCAGTGGCCCCAGAGATAGAGGTCTGCTCCTCGGGTATCGTTCCCTCTGTCTTTCGCATTATTGATCGCTCTCGGTTCGCTATGATTTTTGGGATGGCATCCTTCGCAAAGCTCGTAGCCCTCTCCGGTCTTGCACTTTAATCGCACCCTTTCACAGCCATGTTTTTCATGATGGTCGCTTCCGTTGGCACCTCTGCCTAGGATACGGCCGTCTCTAACAATGATTGCTCCGCCGGGCATAATCCTATCAAGTGAATATCTTTGTGCTATTTCTCTGGCGATGATCATGCACGGATTGGTTCCGGCGACATATTTAATAGTTTTTCCCTCGGGCAGATAGGGGTATTTAATCTCGGCCATTTTAAGGTCCTTCTGGAGCGCTTGTTGTTATTTAACATATTGTTTGGTTCAAATCCAGTTTTGAGCACAAAGACACCCCTGCTAGTATTAAAAAAAGAGCCGACACTAGTCGGCAAATTCCTAACGCAAGAGCAATACGGCAGGCTTTCTGGTATTGAGTTGCCATTGAGCACCTTCGTGTAACCAGCTAATGGGGAGGTGCAATAGTTTTTCTCTTGTTGCGTAATTCAACTGTGAGAATGGGTAGATTTTCTCTTTCAATCTTCGATGGGCATCATTTCTTCCGAGGCGTTCAATTTCACCAAGCGCCTTACTCGACAGAGGCTTTAGAAGTTCGGATGTGTATGAAATATCTCTGGCGTCATTGCCGATCTTATCTCTCTTTGCTCTTTCTGTGGCATTTCTCTTGGACAAAACAAAGCGAACCACCTTCTCAATATCCACTCCAAATGCGAAAACGGGTTGTATAGGAGAAAAGGGATTGTCAATCTTAGCACCGCCAAATGATGGAAACCGCTCTGCTGTCAGACGTGTGATTCTTGCTATACGACTTTCTTTTTGAGCCATAGTTTCACCGACCCTAATTTTTATCGGAACTAGCAGAAATAGTGCGCCTGATAAAACGATTTGTCAACTTGACGTAATGGTGAAAAATGATACGATAGTAATATTGAGCTAGTTCCAACCAGAAAGGAAAAAAAGAGATGCCGATGATTCTTTTAACAGTGCCTCCTGATACGACTACCCTACAGTGTGAATGGGCAGATCGAGAAATCAAAGCCGCACTTCGAGCAGAGCAGGTGCAAGGCGGCATCACCATCTGGCCCGTAGCACTTGCCACAGTTCCTGATCGGCTCTTACTTGAATACAAAAGTCGGCAAGAGGTTGCTGACCCAAACTACCTTGCAAGAGTTGCTGCTGAAGCAGCCGAAATAGTCTTCGGCATTCAGGTGGAGGCTGCAGTCATCAAGCTTGATCCAGCCACAACGGGTCTCCACATAACACCGAAGAGGTAGTCTGCCCGCAAGAGCCTGCACGTTGTGCCTGCCTGTGGGCTCTTTTATTTGTCCACCGAGCTGAGCTCGGTCTACTTGTATAAAACATAACGCCAAGAAATCATAAATGCTTATATCCCAATTCTGTGAGAATGTCCTGCAGTTGTATCTTGAGTTGTGCTTTGCCGTTTCCGCCTTTCAAGTAAGTTTCTCTGCGTTTGGCATCAGACCATTTTAAATAAGCTTCGTGGTGAATAAATTTTAGGGGCAATCTATTCTTTGTGGCTGTTGATTTTCCACTAAAATGTTCGTGCAACCTCCGTTTTAAGTTGTTAGTAAAGCCGACGTATAGTTGCTTATCTTTATCACTAAGCAAGACATAGACATAATACATGAGCAAAGCTTAGCTTTGCCAAAAACAAAAATCAACTCCAATGGTTGATTTTTGTACTGGATCTTTTTGAGACCCAGCTCAGCTGGGTGGAGATGGAGAGATTGAACTCTCGTCCAAAGTTTTTCCCAAAAAGTGTTTACTTAGGTAGTTGATTTATTATTTCACCAAAGAGTAGAGATCAACAAAATTATCTTTGGCTATTCCTCCTTCATTTTAATTGGATAATGGAGAACTTCTTATCCAACAGAGCTCGCTGAATGACACCCTGGGATCCTCTAGCGAGCATTAAGGCCAGGATGGCTTTACCTAAACGATGTTAGGCGTAAGCGTAATTAGGCGAATGATTTGCACCTATTTGAATGACCGGATGTGATTTCAGCGGTGTAACGGTCATACCGCTCTAAGCACTTAATGGGGCAATAACCTTGTCGAAACTTACATCCCCGCCTAAATTTTTTCGCTTCGGAAATAATTTTTCAGAACCTTAGCTATATACTGTCTACCCCATCCTGTCTTGAAGAACCTCTCTCTTTCTTTCGCATCTTCCCCATTATGATACGCTTCGTAGTAGACTAATTCTAGTGGAAGACGGTCTTTGGTGGAAAAATTATTTCCGTCGCTATGTTCTTTCAACCTTCTTTTAAGGTTGTTTGTATATCCAACATAGAGTTTTTTGTCTGAAGAACTTCTTAGGATATAAACGCAGAACATAGGCGAAAAAACTTAGGCGGGATCCCCATAAGTATATTATACCACATCTCTAATTATTCTTCAAAAGTACCTCTTTCCTTGGTTCGTTGAACATCCTTGCGCTTGATTGCCTCGCGCTTATCATATTTTTTCTTGCCGCGGGCGATGCCGACGAGAAGTTTCAGCCGACCCTTCTTGTCATATATTTTCAGTGGTACCAGTGTCAGGCCGTGGGCATGAGCGGTGCCGATAAGAGTGGATATTTCCTTTTTGGATAAAAGAATTTTTCGGGAGCGTTGGGGATCGTAATTTTTAGGCGTATTGACGGGCTGGTAAGGAGAAATAGTGGCGCCGATAAGATACGGTTCATCGTTTACTATTTTTACATATGAGCCTTTTATGGAAGCCTTGCCGGTTTTAATAGATTTGACCTCATGACCCTCCAACACCAATCCCGCCTCTAGTGTTTCAAGAATTTCATAGTCAAAACCGGCTTTTGGGTTGTTGGCGTATTCGGCCATACGCCTATATTATCGCGAAATCAGTATTTTTAAAACAAAAAACCGATGGTTAGTCGGCGAGCTAGATGTTGATATCATGTGTGTCTTCCAAGTCTCTGCGGTGCAAATACATACCCGGCATAATTTTCTCACACACTCTGCCTTAATCGATCGTTATTACTATGTGATTAAAAAATCTTTCTTCCAAATCTGGCCTGTATTTGTGAAGAACTGCCACAAACTCTCTTACGTCTTCCTCGGAGGAAAGTACAACATTTTGTATTAAAGTCCAAATCTGTTCGTCAGTAAACTCGTTATTTGAGATACATGCAAGTTTGAACTGTTCAACGGTAAGTTCCTTGTCTGACGACATTTCGCCTCTTGTGCGCAAGTGGAACCTACTATTAGTTAACATATGTTGCGCCAACACGCAAGGAGAAAATGGCTAATTTTCAAATCCACACTTAACACCTAGGAGCGGTTGAGCCAGCTGAGCTGGCTTGAGCGACTATTTCCTTTCTTCTAGCGTTGCTGTTAATTTAAGTTTCTTGTCGCCCCTCATTACCGACAGTTCTATATTTTCGCCGACCTTGCATTTTTGAAGCGTGTCGCTGAAGTCCACTTGTTCGGTTAGTTTTTCTCCGTTAAGTTCCAATATTACGTCGTTTTCCTTGACCCCTGCTTTTTCCGCCGGTGAGTCAGGAATGATAGCGACCGAGCCGGGAGTATGGTCTCTTACGACCATAGCGCCAAAATCGGTTGGCAGGGAGTATTTCTTTTGGAGTTCTTTGTTGAGCATTACATATTGGAGGCCGATGAAGGGTTTAATAATCCTGCCATGTTTGATGATGTCTTCCAGATCCTGTTTGGCCCAGTTAATGGGAATTGAAAATCCGATATTCTGGGCGCCGTAAATTATGGCCGTGTTGATGCCGACAACCTCGCCGTCAAGGTTTATAAGCGGACCGCCGGAATTTCCCTGATTGATGGCGACATCGGTCTGAAGAACTCCCCGGAGATGTTCCATCTGACCCTTCTCTCCGAGTGAAGCGGAGATGCTTCTGGAAAGGCCCGATATGATTCCTTTTGAAACCGTATTGGAAAACATGCCCAAAGCATTACCTATCGCTATGACGGTTTGTCCCAACTCCAGTTTGGAAGAATTGCCCAGTCGTACCGTCGGCATCCCTTTGGCATTTATTTTTAAAACCGCAATATCATTTATAGGGTCTCTGGACACTACTTTGGCCGGATATTCTTCAAGATCGGTCGTAATTACCGTATACTCGGCATCAGGATCAAAGACCACGTGCTTGTTTGTTAGCAGAAGTCCGTCGGGATGAACTATAAATCCTGAACCGCCTCCGACTTTTATTTTTTCTTTAGCCCCCTCTTCAACGTCGCCGAAAAAGAAAGGATTAAAGAACGGAGCCGGATAGGCGCCCTTAATTTTAGGAAGATATTTTGATATAACAATGCTGACCACAGATGGCGCGACCTTTTTCACCGCCTCTATGGACAAGCGATCGTATTCACTGCTTGTGGTTAGTTGTGCGTTAGACATAGAAATATTATGAAGTTAAAAAGAATTTTTTTCAATAGAAATACCGTTACTGTGGCCAAAGACCTGCTCGGCAAGTATTTAGTCAGGCGAGTTGGCAAGAAGATTATTGCGGCAAAAATAACCGAGACGGAGGCCTATTGTGGCCGGAATGATTTGGCCTGCCACGCGTCAAAGGGTCTGACGGAAAGAACGAAAGTAATGTTCGGTCCGCCGGGTCACGCTTATGTATATTTGATTTATGGTATGTATCATTGCCTCAACATAGTAACCAGAGAAGAGGGCCATCCTGAAGCAGTACTAATCAGAAGTGTTGAATTACAGAATTACGGATTACGTATTACGGATTATAAAAAGAATACGCAATGCGTAATGCGCAATAGAACAATGGGAAATTTGAATGGTCCGGGAAAGTTGTGTCGAAAATTGAAAATAGATAAAAAATTCAATGGCGCTGATCTGTGCAAGAGTAGAGAGATTTGGATAGAAGGTTTTAAAGAGAAGCCGTCAAAAATTAAGAAAGGCAAACGCATCGGCGTTGATTATGCCGGAAAGTGGAAAGATAAGCTCTGGCGGTTTTCCTTGTAAATTGGTACTCTTGTCAGGCGAACCTTAAAAAGGACTAGAGATGCCAGACCGGAATTATAGGCAAGTAATGCGCCTTGAGCCTGGTGATGAAAAAAGATATGCCTTGGCAGATAGGGGAATTTTGATCTTGGATGACGAGATTAACGGTGCTGCTTCCTACAGCCTTACCCTCGATTTTCTATATAGGCATCTACTGGATATTGATACTACGATTTGGATAATTCTTAATTCTCCGGGCGGTGAGGTAGCTTATGGCCTAGCTATTTATGATGGAATCAGAATGCTGGTTGAGAATGGTAAAACCATCAATATTCTCGGAATGGGACACGTTGCTTCTATGGCCACGGCGATCATGCAGGCGGCCTCTCGAAGATATTCTCTGCCTCATACCCAGTTTCTGGTCCATCAAGTACATCAAACCATCGGATTTTTTGAAGTTGAAGAGGTGAATCAGGGCAAAGAGAGAGTTGAAGAAACGGAGCGTTTAAATGATATTGTAATGGGCTTGATTGCCAACAGAGCAGGTATTGAATTGGCAAAACTCAAAGAGCTTTCAAAAAAGACAGACGTGTGGCTTGATCCTGTACAAGCCCGACAATTAGGACCTAACGGCCTTATCGACGAGATTGTTACCAGGATACCTTTTTAAACGGCCTAAAGCCGTTTTTGATTTGCCATTTTCCAATCTTTCAGTTAATCTAACCTAAGCTCCATTGACAATACAGGAATTCAACCAATGGCAGAAACCAAACGCCACATAGTAAGATCCAGTATTATTGAAGAGACATTCCAACGTCTTTTAAGAGAAAAGAGGGTTATATTCATTACGGGTCCGATTAGTTTGGCTGTTTCCTCAGCTCTCACTCTTATGATTCTTGCTTCTGAGTTTGAAAAAGATAAGAGTAAGCCGGTTTGGGTTGTCATTTCGTCTAACGGCGGGGACCTTTATTCCGGTCTTGCTGTCTACGATCTCCTAAGGTCGCTTGTCGAAAAAGGGGTGCCGGTCCATACAATAGGAGTTGGCCTTGTTGCTTCAATTGCCGTACCCATATTTCAGGCGGGAACCAGACGATCCTGCTTTCCAAATACGCATATCGTAATTCATCAGGCAAGCTTACACGGACTTGGCGGAGGTGAGGTCAATATGCTTGACGACGAGATAAAGAATTCTTTGAAGCTGAATAGCCGAGTTCTCGATGTCATTTGTTTAAGGTCTGGTGTTGCAAGGGATCAATTGATTCAGGACACGAGGAAAACAGATCTACTTCTTAACGCCGAAGAGGCGCTGAGGTACGGTCCTCACGGTCTTGTGGACGAGATTATTACGACCTGGCCATTCTGATCCCGCATTTGCGGGGTTTTTGTTTTCATAAATAATCGGATATATTAGTAGTTATTATGGTGAAACGCTTGCTTAAACAAAAGTTAGAGAAATATTTTCCCGGTGTTGATTTTGACATTTTAGTTCCGCCGGATGATAAAATGGGGGATTATTCAACAAACGTCGCTTTCGTGCTAGCGAAGAAAGAAGGTAAAGATCCGATGAAAGTCGGTGAAGAATTGGCAGTTGATCTGAGAAAAGACAGAGATCTCATCGGCATTTTCGAAAAAATAGAAGTCGTAAAACCGGGGTTTGTTAACTTTTTCTTGGGAAAAGAATTTCTCCAGAAGCAACTTGAGGAAATTTATAAAAAACGCGATTCATTCGGTAAATCCGACGCAGGCAAAGGCAAGACGGTCATCGTAGAATACTCTTCTCCGAATATTGCCAAACCAATGCATATTGGCCACCTTCGTTCGACTGTTATTGGCGATGCCCTTGCGAATGTTTACGAATCCCTGGGTTATAAAATCATTCGTTGGAATTATGTGGGGGACTGGGGTACGCAATTCGGAAAACTGATCGCGGCTTGGAAAAAATGGGGCAAAGAGTTTGGCGGAACGAATACCCTTAACGCAATGCTTAGACTATACGTTCAGTATCATGAAGAAACCAAGAAACATCCGGAGCTTGAGGGTATAGGACAAGAAGAATTTAAAAAATTGGAGCAGGGCGATCCCGAAAACAGAAAACTCTGGGAACTTTTTAGAGAAGAGTCAATTCGCGAGTTTAAAAGAATTTACGACGATTTAAATATTAATTTTGATTTTGAAAGAGATGTTGCCAAAAGTGAGAGCGGATACGAGAAGGATTTGCCGGCCATTATCGAACTTTTGAAGCCGGATTTAAAGAAAAGCGAGGGAGCGCTTGTGTTTGAATTTTCGCCCGAAGCGATTCCGGCAAATTTGCCGTCTACGATTGTAGTTAAATCCGACGGAGCCAGCGTATATTTGACAAGAGAGTTAGCGACGCTTAAAGATCGGCTGGAAAACTATAAACCCGATAAGATTCTTTATGTTGTTGCCAACCAACAGACGCTTCACTTTGAACAGTTATTTGCCATTGCTAAAAAACTTGGTAAAAAAATCGGGCTACGCAACACAGAATTAATCCACGTTAAATTTGGGATGGTGCTGGGCGAGGACGGGAAAAAGCTGGCAACCAGAGAAGGTAAAGTGATCCCTCTTCAGGATGTCATAGATAAAATAGTTGCTCTCGCCGGCAAGGTCGTAAAAGAAAAGAATCCGGAACTGTCAGAAAAAGAATCAGATGAAATTGCCAAAGCAGTGGGTGTCGGAGCGTTGAAGTACGGCGATTTAAAGCAGCATCCCCACACCGATATGGTTTTTGATTGGGAGGCGATGCTGGATATTTCAGGCAACAGCGGGCCATACCTTCAATATACTTACGCCCGGCTATCCAGTATTTTGGTTAAAGCCGGACCGACAACTGACAACAGACAGCCAATAATTTGCGAGTTATTGAATCATGAACTTGAATTGCGGCTAATGAAGCGGCTTTTAGAATTTCCTGACGCAGTTGAAAAATGCGCGGATCTGAACGCTCTCAACGGTCTCGCTTTATACTTGTACGAATTTTCAAACGACATCAACCGTTTCTATGAGTCAGTCCGTGTTTTAGATGATGAAAACATTGAAAGACGCAACACCCGGCTTATGCTGGCAGAGACGGCAGCGGCGGTTCTTGAAAGAGGGCTTAATATTCTCGGCATCAAGGCGCTGAAGAGGGTTTAAGTTATCGGCGTTTTATAAACATAAAAGACAAAGCCCCCAAGATGTCCATCAGGAGATCGTTTATCGTGTCGTCCAAGTCACCAATGAAATAAGCTCTGATACTGAAACTGTTATAAATCGGTTCTATCAGAGTTTGGCTGGCCAGGTATTCGGCAAACTCCCAGACAACTCCTATAAAACTCACGGCGCCTAGTATAATAAGATATTTCTTTATCTTTCCTAATTCGCAATTTGCAATTCGCAATTCATTAATTTTAAGGTAATGAAACATCAACATCGCCATAAAAAATCCACCCAGAAAATGAATAGACATATCGAACCACCAAAATGAATCTACACTAAAATACATCCCAACAAAGTTGGTCACAAACACGATTATTAGGGCAAATATTGTCTTTTTCATCTCTTAAGTATATTATCGTCATTATTGCTTTTTGACAAAGGCAAGAATGACGGCAGCAGTTCATATTGCGGTAGGAGCGGTAGTTGGATTGTGGGGATCCAGGTTGGCCGGCGGATTGGTGAATTCCGAGTCAAAGCTGGTTCGGCTGGCCGTACAAGGCGGAACGGCTTTTTTTGTTGCCACGGCTTCTCATTTGGTGCTTGACGCGGTTCCTCATAGCGAGGTTATGTATGGTTCTGTATTGGGAAAGTGGTCGGTGCTGGCAACGGAACTGGTGATTATCTTTAATGCTATTTTCTGGATTTGTTGTGTCAGGAATCTCAACTTTCTCATTGTTTTTTCGGGAATGGCCGGCGGGGCTTGGCTGGACTGCGCAAGTTTGTTGTTGGATTCCGGCTTTCCGCAGAACTTTTTGCTGAACGCTGTTATAGATTTTCACAACTACTTTCACTCGCAATACGTGTTGGAACTGTCCCTTAGTTTGCCGATGCAAATAGTCATTGTCGTTTTTGCGCTTGTTTTTCTTTTTTAGTCCCGGCATCTCGGGGCTTTTTTATTTGTCAGGAAGTAGATTTTTGAGCTGCGTCAGACGCTATCGAAGATAACTCAAAAATTCACTTCCTGATTTGAGTTTTGGCTTAAATTCGGATATCTTTAATAAATGCTAGACTTCAAAAGAATAGAGCAGGATACACTGTCTTTTTGGAAAAAGAATAAAATTTTTGAGAAATCGCTGGCTCTTCGACCGGTTCGACAAGCTCACGGCAGGCAGGCTCAGGGCAAAAAACACTTTGTGTTTTTTGAAGGTCCGCCTACGGCTAACGGCCTGCCCCATATCGGACATTTTCTAACCCGCGTATATAAAGACGTGTACGGCCGCTACAAGACGATGCGCGGTTTTTTTGTTTTGCGGAAAGCCGGTTGGGATACCCACGGTCTGCCTGTTGAAATAGAAGTCGAGAAAGAGCTTGGGTTTAAGAATAAAAAAGACATTGAAAAATACGGTATAGCCGAGTTCAACAAAAAAGCCAAAGAGAATGTGTGGAAATACAAAGCCGAGTGGGAAGAAATGACAAGGCGCACCGGCTTCTGGCTTGATACCGATAACCCCTATGTCACTTACGAAAATAAATACATAGAGTCGCTTTGGGCAATAATCAAAAAGATCTGGGACAAAAAACTTCTCTATCTGGCTCATCGGGTTGTGCCTTTCTGTACGAGATGCGGCACGCCCCTGTCTTCCCATGAAGTGGCGCAAGGTTATAAAAAAGTTTCCGACAGGTCGGTATTCGTTAAGTTTAAAGTTAAAAGTTTAAAGTTAAAAAGTTCTGAACTTAAAAACTTGGGAACTGACAACTTGCAAACTTATATTTTAGCTTGGACGACTACTCCGTGGACGCTTCCGGGGAATGTCGCTTTAGCGGTCGGGAAGGACATTGATTACGCTGTAGTCAGAGTAGGAGAGGAAAACTACATTTTGGCAGAAGCTGCTGTTGAGAGAATTTTCAAATCCGATTCAAAATTCGAAATTCTAAATTCAAAATTCAAGGGTAGCGACCTTGTTGGGCTAGAATATGAGTCGTTATTTGATGTTAAAGAACTAAAGTCAGAAAAATCGTACAAAATCTATGACGCTGATTTTGTTTCAACCGCAGATGGAACAGGCGTGGTTCATACGGCGGTGATGTACGGAGAGGACGACTATAATTTGGGAACTAAAATTGGTTTGCCAAAATTCCACACCGTGGATGAGCAAGGAAGATTCACCGGTGTGAGCAAAGAATTGGACGGAAAGTATGTTAAAGATCCGGCTACTGAAGAATTAATTCTGCAAAAACTAGTGGCTAGCGGCTATTTGCTAGTGGCTAGTCCCCATGAGCACGACTATCCTTTTTGCTGGCGTTGCGATACGCCCCTTATCTATTACGCCAAAGAATCCTGGTTCATCAAAATGTCGGCGCTGAAAGACAAGTTGTTAAAGAACAACGGCAAAATTAACTGGATACCGGAACACATTAAAGAGGGCAGATTCGGTCAGTGGCTTAAAGAGGGCAAGGACTGGGCGTTTTCCCGAGAGAGGTATTGGGGCACGCCATTGCCGATATGGAAGTGCGGCGATTGCGGAGAGTTCCTTGCCGTCGGTTCGATGGATGATCTTGAGACGTATCGATACAAACCCAAGAATGAGTTTTATATTTTGCGTCACGGGCACAGTGAAAAAAACGGACAAGGCGGACGTGAGATAATCAGTTCTTTGGTTGAGGCCGACAAATATCATTTAACCGAAGACGGGAAAGAACAAATCAAAAAAGCGGCGCAAAAATTAAAAAAAACCGGCGAGATAAATTTAATAATCTCCTCTCCGTTTATAAGAACGCAAGAAACAGCCGAGATTGTTGCCAAAGAATTGGGGCAGGAAGTTATAACAGAACCTCTGCTTGGTGAATTTCAGCACGGCTCTTTGTGTGAAGGAAGGGAGCATAGCTTATGCGCCGCCAATCACTTAGTAAATCAGGGGTGGGAAACAAAAACAGTTGACGGTGAAAGTTGGAAGGATGTGCGTCGAAGAATGTCGGGGTTTTTAAGAAAATTGGATGAAAAATACAGCGGCCAAAGAATACTTATAGTTAGCCATGGCGACCCTCTTTGGTTATTGGAAACTTTCACTTTGGGGCTAAATCCAGAAGAAACGATATCTTCAAGAGACAGTCGCTTTATTCAACAAGGCGAATTAAAGAAAATAGACCTCAAGAACTGGCCGTATGATGACGACGGAGAACTGGATCTTCACCGTCCCTATATTGACCGCATAGAATTAAAATGTAAAAAGTGCGGCGGCTCATTCGATAAAACTCAGAGCCGCCCTGAGCAAGGCCGAACGGGCGGCAAAATGACCAAAGTTCCCGATTTGATAGACGTGTGGTTTGATTCTGGCGCAATGCCGTATGCGCAGTGGCACTGGCCATTTAAAGAGACAAGAGACAAGCAACAAGAGACAAGCAATTTAAAAATGTTTAAAGAGCAATTTCCGGCTGATTTTATTGTTGAAGCGATAGATCAGACGCGGGGATGGTTCTACACGTTGTTGGCGGTGTCGACTTTGCTGGACAAAGGCACGCCCTATAAGAACGTAATGGTGCTTGGCCATACGCTTGATGAAAAAGGGCGCAAAATGTCCAAGTCCCTCAAAAATTTCGTGCCCGTTATGGATCTTATGGATAAATATGGCGTCGATGTGTTGCGATGGTACTTTTTGTCGTCAATGCCCATGGGTGAATCAAAGAGTGTAATTCCGAAAGAGATAGAAGATAAATTTAAGGGGTTTATGACCACGCTGGATAATTGCGTCAGATTTTATGAATTATATGCGTCTGATAAAGCGACTTGGACTCACGATACTAGGCCCAAAGAATTGCTTGATAAATGGATATTGTCGAAACTTCACGGCTTAGTGAGTGAGGTGACTGAAAGTTTGGATAATTATGATCCAACGACTGCCGCCCGAGCGATTGAAAAGTTTGTGGTAGAAGATTTTTCCAACTGGTGGCTAAGACGCTCAAGAAAAAGAAAGGAGGCGCTTGACCTCTTAAGGTTTATTTTACTTCATTTGGCAAAAGTGCTGGCTCCCTTTACGCCGTTTATGGCTGAAGACATTAAGACCAGAATGCATAAATTCCAGAAAGCTGGGCACGAAAGCGTTCATCTAAACGACTGGCCAGAGGTGGATAAAAAATTAATTGATAAAAAACTTGAAGAAGAAATGGATAAGGTGAGGGAGGTTGTCAGAGTCGGTCTGGCCTTAAGGAAAGAAAAACAAATCAAAGTAAGACAACCGCTAGCTAAGATAATACTCGGCGGCAGCCAAGATACAAAAGCTACTGCGCTACTGCGCTACTGCGCTACTGCGCTCGGTGACTTAATTAAAGAGGAGCTGAATGTTAAAGAGGTTGTTTTTAACGAGAATCAAAAAGAAGACACTGTTTTAGATGTGGAATTAACTCAACCGCTTATTTTTGAGGGTTACGCGCGCGAGTTGATGCGACAAATACAAGATATGCGAAAAGAGGCGAAGTATCGCTTGGACGACAGAGTGTTTGCTCAATGGCACAGCGATGACGAGGGTTTGTCGGAAGCTATCCGACAATTTTCTGACGAAATAAAAAAAGAAGTTCTGCTTTCAGAATTTAACAACGGACCCCACGACGGCAAGGCGTATGATGTTGAAAAAGAATTTGAACTCGTTCCTCAGAGGAAAATTTGGATAGGGTTAAAAAAATGAAAAAACGAGTATTCATAATTCACGGATGGGGTGGAAATTCTAATGAGGGATGGTTGGTTTGGTTGAAGAATCAACTCGCGGACAGGGGATTTAAAGTTGTTGTGCCTGACATGCCAGATACCGATAGCCCCAAAATTAGTGTTTGGGTTAACCACCTTAAGAATTTAGTTGGTGTGTGCGATAGAGATAGTTATTTTGTCGGACATAGTATCGGCTGTCAGGCGGCCATGAGATATTTGGAACAGCTTCCAGAAAACGAAAAAATTGGCGGAGCTATATTTGTCGCAGGATGGTTTAATTTGACCGATGAAACTTGGGATGAGAATTATACCAAAGAAATAGCTGATGAATGGATAAATACGCAAATTGATTTTGAAAAAATTAAACGACACACAAATAATTTTGTATTAGTTGCTTCAGATAACGATCCTTATGTTGCTTTGAGTAATGCCGAATTGTTTAGAAATAATTTTGGAGCAAAGATTATAATACTGGAAAACAAAGGCCACGTTTCAGGTGAAGATGGTGTGAATGAACTCCCTGTTGTTCTGGAGGAATTATTAAAAATGGTAAAGTGAAAGCTCGCCAAGGAGGCGAGCGGTGTGAGTCCGGTGCGTCATGCGCCCTTTGAGGGCCCACTCAGCCGTGTTAGGTCTGAGCGCCAGGCCTTGCGGTCCCCAGCTTTGGCCTCCGAACTCACAACTATACGATATCACATCATGCAAACTAAAGCAATAATTATAAAAAAACAAAATACTAGCGAGTATGACCAGTGGGTGACTTGTTACACGGAAGAATTTGGCAAACTTAAAACGGTCGCGAAAAGTATACTCAAGTCGGGTTCTATCCAATCGCTACATTTGGACATATTTAATTTAGCAGAGTTTGAGCTTATTAACGGCCGAGGGATGCCGATAGTTACCGGAGCGCAAATGATCAATTCCTTCGGGGGAATCAAAAGTTCTCTTGTCAAAACGGCGGTGGCTTATTTTTTCACCGAGACGCTGGATAAAATGGTTTTTGAGAATGAAAAGGACGAAGAACTTTGGTCTTTTTTAGCTTCTTTTCTTGGCGAACTGAATAAAGATGACAGCTGCCCGGTGAATTTGTTGCGGCAAGGCCAATCAAGATTGCTTGATATTCTTGGTTATTTGCCGGAGACTGGTTCTTGCCAAGTATGCGACGACAAGTTAAGCGATGGTGATTTGGGAGCTTTTAACTACGCGTTAGGCGGTATTGTCTGCAAGAAATGTTTTTTGTCAGGTCACGGAGGCATATTGATAAGCCGCGAGGACTTTAATTTGATCAGCGGAAAGAATGGTAAATCTGGCGACGAAATTTACAAAAAGTCAGTTCTGGACGGGATATTTGAATATATTTCCGGCAATAAGTTCTCTTCGCTGGATTTTCTCAGTATGGTAAGATAAATAAACATGACCCATATTATATTAAAGTGGCTAATTTTATTGGCTCTGGTTCTGTTCATGGTGGCGATAGTGATATTCTTTTTCGGCAAGCCGTCGTTCAGTGAGGACCAAGTTGTTTTGGAATTGGAGGGTCCGACGCAGGCCTCTGTCGGCGATGAGGTGGTATACAAGGTCAAGTACGGAAATCAGACAAAATTGGAGCTTAAGGATTTAAGGTTCAAATTCACCTATCCTGAAGAGTCGGTTGTGCTCAAGGGAGATGAAATACTGAAAGAGTTGAGCGAAACTTTTACCGTAGACAATCTTCAAGGTGGCAGATCGGGAGAGAAGGAATTTCGGGCATTTTTGATAGGCGACAGAGGAAATATCAAGAACGCTAAAGTGGAACTTGAATTCAGGGCCGGAAATTTGCGCTCATCTTTTGAAAAAAGTGATACCATATCTACGACCCTTGTCAGCGTGCCGATCTCCCTTGCTTTGGTGGCGCCTCCATCCGTTGTATCCGGCCAGACGATAAGCTACATTCTTGATTATAGGAATGAGTCCAGCGACAACATATCCGACATAAGATTTGAATTTACTTACCCGGACGGATTTGCTGTTCAAGAACGAACCCCGGCGCCGTCGGGAACAAATATCTGGTCCGTACCTTTGTTGAGGCGCGGCGAAGGCGGCCGGATAAAAATAAACGGAACTTTGAGCGGCAAAGAGGGGGGAATCAAAACCGTTTCCGTTATTTTGAAGCGGGGCATTAACGGGGAGTTTGTTAATTATCAAAAAGCCGCGACTTCATCATTAATATCAAACCCGCCCTTAGGACTGGACATTTTTGTAAACGGTTCCCAGGATTATTCAGCCCATCTCGGAGACCGCCTCCAATATTCGGTTAGATACAGGAATAATTCCGCTTCTAATTTAATAGGCTTGAATTTGAGAGTTAAGCCGGAAGGAGAAATGTATGACATCGAGACGCTTGATACCAACGGAGGATTCTATGACAGTTCCAGCGGAACGATACTTTGGAATGCCGCAGTCGTATCCGATTTTTCCGCTTTGCCCCCCAACAAGTCTGGAGAAGTAAGATTTGCAATTAGTCTTAAGAGGGGTTTTCCGTCCGGCGGAATTGGAGGGAGGAATTTCTCCGTGAAGTTAGCCGCCAACCTGAGAACTCCAAATGTTCCGTCCGATGTTGATGGCAGCGAGGTTGCCGCAACCGCAGACTTGGTAACCAGAGTGGGTACTCAACCGACGTTATCTCAAACGGCTTTCTACAACGATCCGGCATTCGGTTTCTCCGGTCCCTTGCCGCCCAAGACGGGCGAAGAGACGGTCTTTACCGTTCATTGGCAGATAGCTAATCCGGGAAATGATATGAACAACGCAGAGGCGAAGGCCATATTGCCGCCGGGCGCAATATGGAAGAATATCGTCAGTGTTGGTCTTGGCCAATCAGAGCCGACTTTCAACCCCAATAACTCAGAGGTAAGGTGGAATATCGGAGTTCTGCCGCAAGGTACTGGAGTACTGACCCCGAAATATGAAGCCAGTTTCCAGGTAGGCATTAAACCGTCGGTTGCCGGTCAGACGCCCACGATAGTAAAGGACGGCAGTTTCTCCGGCATAGACAGTTTTACTAAGGAAAAAATAATTCTTAATGTGCCCGATCTGACCACCGATGAATTAGTTGACAGGCCGGGTGAAGGAACGGTCCAGTAAAACTTGCGCGCCCTCCGCCAGCTTCCGCTTGGCGGTACGGGCCCTAAAGGGTTTGCCCAATTTCTTTGTTGCAAGCTCCAGTCCCCCCTCACCCCGCCTTGGCGGGGCTCGGTACGGGCTTCGCTTGCGCCTCGAACTTGGCCAAACGCGCAAAGTTTTAAGTATAATTATGTTATGGAAAATAAATTAGAAAAAATTGTTTCGCTGTGTAAACGCCGGGGTTTTGTTTTCCCCGGTTCGGAGATATACGGCGGGCTGCGGGGTACTTGGGATTATGGTCCGCTCGGTTCAGAGCTGAAACACAACCTCAAAGATGCTTGGTGGGATTTCATGGTCCGCCAAAGAGAGAATGTTGTCGGCGTACAAGCCGCAATTATGATGAACCCCAAGGTGTGGGAAGCGTCAGGACATACCGAGTCATTTACTGATCCGCTGGTTGAGTGCAAGATATGCCACTCTCGTATTCGTGCCGATCAAGAGGAAGAAATAAAAGACCACGAACAAACCCATAAAGGCGAAAATCCGCCAGTTGGCGGAAAATGGACCGAACCGAAAAGATTTAATCTTTTGGTTGAAGCAAAGCTTGGGGTTGTGGAAGGAGAAAAATCAACCGTTTATCTGCGCGGAGAAATAACGCAGGGTGTTCATGTTAATTTTAAGAACGTGCTTGATTCCACAAGGGTTAAGGTGCCGTTCGGGATTGCTCAGATAGGCAAAGCTTTTCGAAACGAAATTACTCCAGGAAATTTTACTTACCGCTCCCGCGAGTTTGAACAGATGGAACTGCAATATTATATTCAGCCTGATGAGAAAGTTAGTGATGAAACCTTTGAATACTGGAAACAAGAACGAATGAACTGGTATCTCGGCCTCGGGTTGAAAAAAGAAAAAACCCGCTTCCGTCAGCACGAGAAAGACGAACGTGCTCACTATGCCAGAGACGCTTGGGATATTGAATACGAGACGCCATTCGGATGGAAGGAATGCGAGGGTATTCATAATCGAGGAGACTGGGACCTAAGAAGACATTCTGAATTTTCCGGTACGGATCTAAGTTATTTGGATCAAGAAACGGGTGAGCGATATATCCCTTGGGTGATTGAAACATCGGGGGGCGTTGATAGGGCCTTGCTGTTTTTTTTGCTTAACGCCTATGAAGAAGATGGAGGCAGAGTTGTTCTGAAACTCCATCCGAAACTTGCTCCGTACAAAGCGGCGGTGTTTCCGCTGGTTGCCAATAAGCCGGAGTTGGTTGATAAAGCCAGACAAATATTTAGGGATCTGAAAGGCACGGGTCTTAATGTTGCCTGGGATGACAGGGGAAACATAGGCAAACGCTATTACTCACAAGATGAGATAGGGACCCCCTATTGCATAACTGTTGATTATCAAACTCTTGAAGACGGAACTGTTACGGTACGAGACAGGGACACGATGAAACAGGAGAGGGTAAAACTTTTGGAACTGACGGAAATTCTCAAGGAAAAAGTAGGACAATAAATCAGCCACTCGTCAATATTGACTATTTTAACCGATCAACTTATATGTGGTGTAGGTTTTTGTTTTTTGAAAATAAGGAAGGCAGATGTTCAAGTCAATCACGGCGGGCTTTTTTGTTGTCGCAATGTCTTTGGTTGCCATGGGGTGCGACAGCTTAAGCGGGTATTCTCCGACAAGTCCTTCGCTGGCAGATTCTTCGGGAAACTTGAATGAAACATCAAGCATCAAAGAAGCCGTCGGGGATGTTGCGGCTGATTTGGAGGACCCCAAAACCATAAACGGCGTGGAGTTTGCAACTGTCAGGGGATGGCTCGCCAATATCTATCCTTGGGAATATGTCCCGGAGCAATCAACGGTTCATCCAGTATCTCGGCTTTGGAACCCGCGCCAACAGCCTTCTCCTTTTCAGGTATCGGAACAATGCCGACAGATAAGAGAATTTGGCGGCGGAGCCGCTGTTCTTGAATATAGCCCAAACCCAAGACTTGGCTGGCATAATTATTGGCTGAGTACCGGCTTTGCGAACGGATGCGGCCCGTTCTTCCTTCTCTACGAACACATTAACGGGACCCGGTTTATTCCCGTCGATGGCGGTCCCAAAGACATGAGCAATCCTTATAATCGCCAAGTGTTCAAGGATGACATTGATTTCATGTTTAGGAACGTCATCGTTCCGTATCAGTCGCGATATGTTGCCGTGAATGGCCGGGCCGTTATCTATCTGTGGTCGTCGGTTCAGATGACCGGAGATTTCGCCAGTTTGCTTGAAGAAGTTAAAAATGAGTACCCGATATTTTTTATCGGGTCAGGAGAAATGTGGAGTGCGCCTCGAGGCGCTGAAGATGTCGCCAGAGTAAGAGCGCTTGACGGTTTTATGGAATATACTTTGGGCGGACGCAGTAATTACTTAAGAGCGGTTCAAGATTATAACAGAGCGTCATTTTCTTGGCGGGGATACTTGAGAGATCTTGAAACTAAAACTGGCAAGAGGCATCTTTTTATTCCGACATTTCAGGCGGCATACGACGACACTAAAATTATCCCAAGAAGAAACAATCCAACTATGTATGCCCGTTCTGTTGATGAAGTAAAGTACCACGCAGAAATGATTCGGAGCGGGATGGGGAGCGTTTATGACTATTTAATCGGCCCATTCGTTGTTTACGGCGAATTACTTGAGGGCGCTGCGGTGATTGAGTCGCAATGTCTGGCTGCGACCATGGATACGCCGGGTAGATTTGTCGGTTGCGGTACGGCTCGGCTTCAAATCCTGAAAGAATATTTCGGGTGGAGATAAAATGAAAAACATCCTGTGGACGATGATTATGCTGTGTATTTTCAGAACGGCTTCGTTTGCTCAAACAGATGCACAACCGCCGGTACTTCCGTCAGAACCAATTATCAGTTACACACTCTTTGTTCAACCTCACTTAACCTGCCAATGTCTGCCAACCAACCCAACTCCTAAAGAACGGGCGCCGATTTTCTTTTTGGATATTCCGATTTCTCCTTTTTGGGATACGGTCGGAGCGGACAGAATTAAAAACAGAACTATCCAATTCGGCGGATCGGCGACGCCCTGGAAGGAAACAGCCGTGTTCGGCGGCTGGCCTGTTCCAAGAATTATTTTTGCGGTATCGGATTTCCGCGCCAGCGTGGAAGGCGGAATTATGAAGACCCAGAATGCGAGTCTTGTCCGAACAATGGAACAAGCTTATGTGACTCTTGATGGAGCCGTGTGGTATGTGCTGGTTGGCGCGGAGGGATTTTTTGGCCAAGAGCAAATTCCGCGAGCCACAAAAAGCGTAAACTTTGAGGCAGATTTCCGCCGTCGTTCATATGGTGGACAAGGCTGGCTCGGCATAAAGATAGGAGACTTTAATCGAAGTTTTATTGTTGGCCGATATGGAAGGGGATATGCGCGGACGGAGGGTTCAACTCGCTTTAATGTTCCAAGCGTAGATGATCTTGACCGGTTCTCTTTATACGCTGAAGAATTCAAGATCGAATCTTTTTCCGTTGAGGGAAAAGCGAGGGCAAAGCGAATAAGCCAGTCGGTACAATTTGAACGGGTGGAATATCAAAGAGTGATTCCGTCTCCTGACCCGCTACGTTTTGGCGAGAACCACCTTCAAGACATGCGGTTAGAAACCGAAACAGAGATTACTCCTTTTCCGCGCGCTCGACTCTTGCGAGGAGTAGTTGTTCTGACAAAAGACTTTCGAAATCAGAACAGACTCATGTTTATCAATGATTATTCGTCTGTCCGTGTTTTTCTTCGCTTAGCGTTTTGATCCCGCCACGGCGGGATTTTATTTTTATACCGAGACATGATGCGCCTGTGTTTATAACCGGTCAAAAAGACGCAAAAACGCAAAAAATTGACTTTTTTGGGGAAAAGGTGTATAATTAGAGTATGGTCAAGGTTGCGATGGAACGCCTTGTTCCTATTGGCAACCTCTTCACAAACAGGGGGAGTACGTCATGAGACACGCTTTTCTGTTCGTTTCGGCGGTGGTGTTGGCGGTGGTGTTGGCGGCCTGCGACAGGCTGCCGACGGGGCCGTCGCGAGACGATGCTCCTCCGGAAATTCCTCCTGGCGCGACACTTCACCAGGTGCCGTTGCCGGGAACGAGCCAAACATTTCGGTGGTGGATTTCCTCCATCACCCCGGAGCGGGGATCGCAGCTGGTTATTGGCCAACATTGGTCGATCCAAGCGGCGTGTGACGCGCCGAATGGATACAGTTTTTTTCTCCAGGGGGAGTTTTCCGATGGACCAGGCACCCCGGGCGGAATCAATCCGGATGGCTATGGCTATCCGGTGAATTTGGGTGCTGGGTCCGGATCTACAGACGGTTGTTCTTGGGCGCGTTCAGTCTTTGGAGTAGGAAGTGAGGTGAAGCCCTCTACTCCGAACCTTCCCTATGTCCGTTTTTCGGTATGGGTAAGGGCGGGGACGACATTTAGTCCGCCGGGGTATCCGATCACCCCGCCCGACATGGTGATTGACGAGTTTATTGGCTGGCGACGGCCATGATGAACTCTCCGTTCTACTGGGCCGACGATTGTCGGCCCCATTTTGTTTTTGTGGATAAGTTATGCGGTTTAATTTGATATGATTGTATTGATTTAATATGTCCAAGAAGACTTCGGTTATAGTTTCGATTATTGTTTTACTGCTCATTGTCGCGATGGGTTTTTATGCCATCCCGTTCAAGGGCGAGCGGGTTGATATTCGTAAGTTCGCGGGTAGTGTTACCGGCATAGAGGGGGAGGTTATCACGCTTCGCGGGATTTTTACCGGTTTGCCCGGAACTATTCCGGAAGAAATATCATCCGAGCGGGATTTTTCGTTTCGGACGGATGAAACCACGCGATTTGAAAAGGTTGATATCGGTTGGCCGACTTGGGAAGAAGTAGCGGCAGCTCCGAACGGCTATCTCGAATTTAGCGTTGAGGATTTGGTCCAGACTCAAGGAGAAGGAACACTGGATGATCTTAAGAACCTGTTCTTGTCTAATCCCGGGGCGGTGTATGTGGAGGCGGATTTTCGGGCGTCTATCCATAATTCCAAAAATCCAGTGGCATCCGCCATTCTTTATAAATTGATAAATATGCCGTCTCCGCCAACACGCACCCCATGATTAGGTTAAATCTAAAAAATCTCTGCACCGTTTCTTTTCTGGTTTTCATTGTTTTCTTTGCCGTTCATCATGACGCCGGCGCCGCATCAGTTACGAATAGTTGGGATTTTCAATGTTCTAGGCACGGGTTCGGAGAAACTAGTGATTGCGGTGGTACACAAACTATTAACATACCAACTGGCCATCCTTACACTTCCGCTGCTGCCAGCTTTCAGTTTTTGGGCCATCGGCACGGAGGTTCTAGTATTCAAGTATCAGTTTGCATATTTGGTGATGGTGTTGATACGCCACAGACGCAGTGTGGCGCATGGAGCTGTGCGGGTGATACTTGCGGACCCGAGTATGGCAACGAACATCCATTTCCTCGTCTTAGTAGCGGGCAAGTTGGTATCGCGGGTTTTACTAACGGATTTATAACTTATTATGCTAGAGTAGTTGATGCTGAAGTGCGAAATCAGGGGTCTTGGGCCGCTTATTATCCTGATCCTGAACCACCTCCTCCACCTCCTGGTTTTGTAAACTTAAACTTTACCGTAAGAGATGCTTGTTCCAGCAGTGGCATATCCGGCGCGACGG
>Ga0155774_113_pt2 | contig 19727 bp, 27 predicted proteins | sample RifCSPlowO2_01_FD_107428 | JGI IMG/M metagenome (GOLD analysis project Ga0155774, IMG submission 107428) | Candidatus Yanofskybacteria bacterium RIFCSPLOWO2_01_FULL_43_22
GAGTCCTGGCCGCGGAGCAGAGTAGGAACGCCAGCGTCAAAAACGCTGGTTTTCCTTTTATTAATGCGGGTTTTTAGAGGTTCGAGCCGACCATTGTTGCTTTTTGTGGTCAAATTATAATTTTTAATCAAAAAGAAAGGTTTTTGTAGGTCAATGCTGAGTTTTTGATCTTTTATAATTAGGTTCGAGCCGAGAGATGAAAGTATGTTCCTCTTAGCATCCAAGTCCCCATTTTCAAACCAATAATGAGCATGCAAGGCAAAATCAAATGCCTTTTCGGACATTTCCAAAACTTGGTTAAAGTTATTACCATTACTACGCATAGCACCCTCAAAAATCTCCTTTTCTTTGATTAGTTTATTCTTTTGCTCTTTATATTCGTTATCTGACAACAAAGAACTATCCGAATTGTTAGGGGATATTTTTAACTGAGTTAGATTATCAAGTTTTCGCAGGACTAAGTCATAATTCTTTTGGGTTGTTGCTATTGATGATTGGACTGAATTAATCTCTTTTTTGTGTATCTCGTTTAGTTGTCTAATGGCCCAATCTTTAAAATCACCATCTATCTCTACTTGAGACAATAATGCTGAAATTTGTTTTTCTAATTCCTTAACCTCGACATATTTTTCCGGACAATTAAAATCTTTTTTCTTTGTGCATCTATAATAAATGTAATGGTGAATATTTCCATTTTTCTGCTTTTTAAATTTTTCCTCAGCAGTTATTTGACCGCCGTCATGTCCGCATCTCATTAATCCCGTATATGCAAAAATCTTAGTTTTTGGAGCTGCTTTTAATTTATTCCCCAATATTATTTGTGCTTTTTTAAATTCATCCTCTGACACCATTTGTTCATGTTGGCCATGGTGCCAATTGCCGCTACCTTTTGGATATTCAAAATAACAGTAGTAAAACGGGTCGCTAAACATCTTATACAGCATACTCATTGATATCGGCTTATTCCCTTGTTTCTTGAATTGACGCGTTCTAAATCCATAATCATTATTAAGAATTTCTCTTATTTTTCTCACAGAATTACCGCTTAAAAGTAAATTCCAAGCCATCCGTAATAATTCAAATCTGTCAGGGTCCTTAGCTATTGTTTTAAATCCTTTCTCAGAACCAATATTGATATATCCTATGGGAGCAACCCCCGGGAGCCAACCCTCATCGGCCTTTCTATAAAGAGTTCTTTTTACATCTACGCCCTTATTATCATTTTCGAGCTTGGCCTGACTAAACTGAAATGCTAACCAAAACTTATCCATCGGTATATCCCTAAAAGTATATGTCGGAGTTTTGACCTCGATTAATTTACCGTCATCCATTAAAGAAATAATCTTGGCACTATCTATGGGGTTTCGAGATAAGCGATTTGCGTGCCATGCCAAAATAGCGTTTGCTTTGCCAGTCTCGATGTCGTTCACCATCTGATTAAAAAATGGGCGGCCTAGCTTTTTAGCAGATTTTGCCTCGCTATATTCATTATAAATATCGAGTTTTTCTCGAATTATAATACTGTCCGTTTCCTCCTTTTGTCCCGGAATAGATAATGCTTGCCTATCCTCTGCCTCAGAGGATTTTCTATGATAAGGAATATATTTAAGTTTTTGTTCGTTATTGTTCATTTTTATTTTCGGCTGAAAAATCTACGAAATCTATTTGCATATAATTTAAGGCCTTATTCATTAACTCAGTTTCCTCCTTAGTTAACGGTTTTTCTTTGGTTTGATTTTGTTTGGCTTTTTGGAATATGCCTGCGTTTAGTTTTGCCTCAAATAAGGTCACCTCTGCCCAAAAAATAGTCCTAAAAGCAGCTATAATTTCGGATGGCTTATATTTCTTTTCCTCGTTAAAAACAATCCCCACAAGCTCATACCTGGCAAAATTGCATAAATCCTCAAGCTTGGCCAAATCCTCGTTTAAAGAGGCAAAATCAAGGCGTAGGACCCGCTCCCTGTGGACTTTATTCTTTAGCTTGTTTACATAATTCTTATCAAACCTATGACCATAATAATCGCTTAAAATCTGCTGTAAATCAACAATACTTACATGAGGATTTTTAACCATCTCAAAACGGACTTTTTCTTTTAACTCGTGGGTTTTTTCTTTTGAAAATCTCATAAATCTATCTGCTATTTTCTGCTATTCTTTAAAGTTCTTTAAGGTTATTTAAGGGTCTTTAGGGGCGACGCTTGTTCGGCTAATCGAACATTTTCTTTTAATTTTTCTTTTAAATCCTTAATTTTAAACGATGCCGAGTTCGCATCTTTTTGTCTATATTGTTCGACCAACCGACCAAGGTGTTCGGGTAGTTGAACACCTTGTCTAATATGCCGAACAAGTTGTTCGACAAATCGAACATCTTTTACCCTATATACCCAATAATCTTTTATGAATATCCGCGACCTGCCACGCCTTTCTAGCCACCCTTTTTCAATTAAAGAATTGAGATTTTCGCTTATTTTGCCCGTTGACCATGTATTCAGGTAATCGGATCTGATGTCCCTTACTGTAATATTAACGGAGCCGAAAGTTTTTTCATGTTTACTATCCCAATCAATTATTCTTTGGAGTAGGCAAAATAACCTAAACTCCGCATCGTTTAAGGTGTTCTCGAACTCGATCTCAAAAGTATAAAATCTACAAAATTTATTGGTGCTTTTGCTCATGTTTATCCATATCCTTATATTCTTTACTCGGTATGGGCCTATAGATAGCCGCTGTAAAGTTAATTAATTTAATCCCCAAATCTAAAGCTGTTTGGCTATCTATTTTTTCGCCATATTTCTTAAAGTATAGTTCCTGATATTCTTTTATTGCCTCCGGCGATAACATATTAATAATTTTGTTCGTATAAACTGTCCTTTAATTTCTTAATTGCGTATGTGAATTTTCGGGCATCAACTTTGGCCTCAGGTGCATCATCGTTCCCGTAATTAAAAACCCGCAGCAATATTTCAAGCTCCGGGTGGTTGGCAAATACAAAGTAAGATTTTCGAGGGTCGGTTTTATCTACATTTACAAGTTCGAGACCTTTTGCAAACAAAAAAGCAGCTAAATAAAAATTGTTTGTTTGGTAATATTTATCGTTATTCATATTTTGAATTTAAGCAAAAAAAGGACCCACATTCCGACAGATAAAATCTGCTAAGAATGTGGGTCCTTTTCCACGCGGTTACCTCGTAGGTAACAAAGTATTGTATTTAAAGCTTATAAAAACCAAACTCCGGTGTCAAATATCGTGCGGGTCATAATCCATCTCCATTAATGCATCTTTGCCGTTGAAATGATTTTTATAACCACATTTTTTACATATCGTGGTTATTTCGGCAGCTCCGAAATCACTTATTACTATCTCCTGTTCGTTTATCGCCTGAACCCTAAGCTCATTACCGTCAAAAAATCCCGCTAAGACCTTATCACAGTCCTTTTCGGGGTTTTGGCAGCGCCAAAATTCCTGCTTTTTTATATCTTTATCCGTATCCATATATAGTCCTTTATTTAGCTAAATTAATAGATTGTGTCAATTAGCCAATCTTTTTACTTTTTGATATCCTAACTCTATATACGAGCTATGGGTAAAATAACCGCACAAGAAATAGTAGATTCATTTATTGCCGTTAAGAGAACTAACCCGGATTTTGATTTTGCAAAAAGATGGCATGCAGTAAAAACTGAACTAAAGAACAAGCAGAGCGATAATTCTACGGATTTTGAACAATCTTGGAAAAGTGCCTCGGGTAAAGCATTTGAAAAATTGACGATAGATCAAGTATTGGCTATTTTAGCTAAACCAGAATTTAAGGATCAAGGTATTGTTGCAAAAAGGTGGTCTGACTTAACTCCAGCCGAAAAAAAGACTATGGAGGCACAAGCATTTAGAAAATGCTCTAACAAATATGTCCCCATATCAAACGAGCCAGACATCACCATTTTTAAAGGAGCAGCGCCAAAGGTTATTCTAAGTTGCAAATCATCACTCAGAGACAGGGTTAGTATTGATCTGTATTGGGCGGGAGTTTATCAGCAAAAAAACCTTAAATTTATTGTTGTCAGCGCAGAATCAAAACTTGGAACACATGAAAAACCAAATACTCATCGGAAAATAGCCGAATGTGTTTATGAGAAACTCTATATAGTAAATGGTAACACCGATTACTGTGATATTATAAGACCATTTACCGACATCGAAACTGACCTGAAAAACTGGTTTTTAAAATAAGTATAAGTATAAAATAAATGGTCTCTCAAAAAAGAACAAAAAGTTCCTCTATTGATCTGCGCTTTATAGACTTGTTTGCCGGAATAGGCGGAATTAGGATGGCATTTGAAAGTGCTGGTGGTGAATGTGTTTTTTCCTCTGAATGGGACTCATCTGCTCAAAAAACATATCATGCTAATTTTGGTGAAATACCGCATGGCGATATAACAAAAATATCAGCCAAAGAAATTCCTAAATTTAATATTCTTGTGGCTGGATTTCCATGTCAGCCATTTAGCTCGATAGGTAAACGGCAAGGATTTAATCATCCTACTCAGGGTACGCTTTTCTACGACATTGTTAGGATATTGAAATTTCATAAACCAGATATGTTTTTGCTTGAAAATGTTCAAGGCATTAGAAATCACAATGGAGGTAATACATATAAAATTATAAAAAGCTCCCTTAAAAAATTGGGGTATGAGGTTTTTGATGAAATTCTCAATGCCTCAGATTATGGAGTACCGCAGGACAGAAAAAGAATTTATTTTGTTGGTTTCAGTAAAAAACTTGGTACGAGTAATGATATAAATTTTAAGTTTCCAAATCCCAATAAAGAAAAGGTTTATATTGGAAAATTCGTTGAAAACAATGTAAATGACAGATCAATTTCCAAACATCTCCAGCAAAAATACATGTTTAAAGTAGATGATGGCAGACCCCAAATTATAGGACCAGATTCTAAAATTACCGTTAAGACTCTTACGGCGTCATATCATAAAATACAGAGATTAACCGGAACATTTGTAAAAGATGGACCAACTGGCTTAAGATTACTTACAACGGATGAATGTAAGGCGATAATGGGTTTTCCTAAGAACTTTAAAGTTCCCGTTTCCAGGACGCAGATGTACCGCCAATTTGGTAATTCAGTTGCGGTACCAGTTGTCAAAAAAGTAGCTGAGGCAATGGTTAATAAATATAAGGAATTGATATGATATGACCGATGTTCATACGCCCCAAATTAGATCTAAAAATATGCGGGCTATTAGGGGTAAAAATACTAAATTTGAACTCGTTGTATTTAAAGGACTCAGGAAAAGGAAAATAAAATTTAAAAAACATCTCGCCAAATTGCCAGGTAGTCCCGATATAGTTTTCTTACAAGAAAAGATAGCTGTTTTCCTTGATGGGGATTTTTGGCACGGGTATGAATATAAAATACTCGGTAGAAAGCCAACTAACGGTTATTGGGAGAAAAAAATCGAAACAAATATTAAGCGGGATAGAAAAGTAAACCGTGAACTAAAAAAAATGGGGTGGCGTATAATTCGTGTTTGGGAGCATCAAATAAAATCTGGGAGTGACAAAATTATTACAAAGATAGAAAAACTATTGATTAATAAATAATGCAAAGGGATATCATTTACGACATAGATGGAGATCCTGTTTTGCGGCTATTAAATAATGGCCGCTTTGTAACATTTGATGGAGAAAGTATTGGTTTTTTAGTTGGAGATAATGTCTATGATTACAACGGCTATCATAGGGGTTGGTTTGTGGGAGGCACATTAAGGGATCATTTCGGTGACTGTGTTGGATTCGGAATAAATGTGGGCAACATAGCTCACCCTCTATTTCCGCTACGAAAACTCCCTCCATTGCCATCTCTTGTAGAACTGGAGCCATTAAGACCTTTTACATCTTTGCCGCCTCTTAAACCGCTATTTTCTATGTCTTGGTCAGAAAGTAACCCAATCTCATTGTTTAAAGAATAATGAATATTTTCTATGTGGATGATAATAGAAAAGAAACGGCAAAAGTATCCCAACTCGGAGGTTTTATTGTTGCTGCGGACGGTTATAAAGCAATTCAAGATAAGTTTACAAAGTTAAAAGAATCAAAAGGTTTAACAAGGGCTGATCCTGTAAAATGGAGTCCGCCAAGACAAAAAATTTATGCCCCACAGCGTGCCATACCGGATCTAAATGCTTTTAGAATCGAAATCCTTGAATTACTTGCAGAATCTCCTATAAAAATTGTTACATCAATAATTGAGGAGTACGGAAAATATAACAAAAGTCTGCGCCTGAGATATCTAAAAAATTCAACTGAATTTCTTGCTCAACGCTTGCAGCACGAGGTTGGAGCAGCTGGTTTTGGTAGAATAATCGTAGAACATCCTGGTGGAGATGACCATGAGATTGAGCAGATGAGACACTATAGAGAGATAAGGATTAAGGGATCTAACTATCCGAACTTTTCAATGAAATTAGAAAGTCTTGATGAAACTATTTACTATACACATGATTTTTGCTGTGACGGTATTCAGCTCGCTGATTTTATAGTCGGCTCGATAGGACATGCCATCGAAAAAAAAGACTATAGTTTTGTTAGGTTGTACAAAGATAAGATTAGGAAAGTAAATGATAAAATCAAAGGTGCGGGTATAGTAGTATATCCTAGCAGCTCCTTAATAGCTGATGAGTTGATAAATAATCTGCAGTAATATGATTTTCTTTCACAATAATTTATAATTAAAACATTAAACATTAACCCACATAAATGAATGGCGAATTAAGACAACGAATAATAAATTTAAGAAACGAATTTTCAAGGACATACGAGAATGATGCTACTGATTTAGTATTATCCGATGACGAAATTCAGACAATTACTAGCGTTGTTACTAATAAAATTGCTGAACGGGGAGAAAAAAAGATCGTTGATGTAATTTCTGATTTTATAAAAACAGAGTTTAGTAAATATGCTGAAATTTACAACCGAGATAAAAAAATATGGTGGGTAAGCTTTACTGACAATTTAGAGGATACCATTGCCTCATTATATCGTGAACCCATAAACGAGGAGTTAGCGAATTAATTAGATAGTCGCACCCAAATAATAATCCCAAATTTCTTGGACAAGAGAGGTTCTAATACTCTCCTTGTCCCGGAGCCAAGACGGGCAATAAAAACCGAGTAAATCCTCGGTTTTTATTGCCTTATTGACTCAATCGTATCAATATGATACGATTGGAATACCTAAATGATACGTTTATGATAAGGATTAACGAAAAACAACAAAAAGTATTGCGATTATTTCTTCGGCATGATTTTTTAACATCATCGGAGGTTTATAAAGAACTTATTGAGTTAGGAGAAAAAATATCGCTTGTAACTGTTAAACGTGAGCTTTCGCAGATGGCTATTGGTGAGCTACTTATTGCAGAAGGAGCGGGACGTTCGCATGGTTATCGTATAAGCATCCAGGGAAGGATCTTTGCCGATATAAATGCACGAGACTATTGCGTTATTGATCCGGATAAGCGCTACGGCATGGAAAAGTTTAATTTTGAATTATTTCCTAAACTACCATCGGATATATTTTTCGTGCAAGAATTGAAAATACTCGAGGACGCAACAAAAGAATATGAGCAAAGAATAAAAAATATTTCTCCGGCTATTCAAAAAAAAGAACTTGAGCGTTTAATTATCGAGCTATCCTGGAAATCCTCCAAGATAGAGGGCAATACCTATACGCTTCTGGATACTGAAAAATTAATTCTCGAGAATAAAGAGGCTGTCGGACATGACAAAAAAGAATCAGTTATGATACTAAACCACAAAGACGCCTTTACTTTTGTGCGGGAAAATTTAGACCTCTTCAAAACATTGACCCGGGCCAATCTTGAGCAATTGCATTCGATATTGATTAAAGATCTGAACGTTAATGTGGGATTTAGGAAAAATCCGGTCGGTGTAACAGGCTCAAAATATAGACCGCTCGATAATATTTATCAAATACAAGAAACGGTCGATGCGTTATCTACCACCATATCGAGGATGGAAACGCCATATGCTAAGGCACTTATGGCCTTACTAGGAATCAGCTATATCCAACCATTTGAAGATGGTAACAAGCGTACGGCCCGTCTTATGGCAAATGCGCTTCTTCTAGCACACGGACGTGTTCCTCTTTCATATCGAAGCGTAGACGAAAATGATTACCGAGAAGGAATGCTGGTATTTTACGAATTAAACTCCATTGTGCCGTTTAAAACCATCTTTATCGACCAGTATGATTTTGCGGCAAGAAATTATACCGTAAAATAGCACCTCCGACCATTAAGCATCCGTTTTTAAACCCTCCAAAGAATCCCTAAATCCTTGCTAAAACCTAATCGAGACGACGCTGTGGACCGAGCTCAGCTCGGTGGACTGGCGAACCTAAAGATGGACTTATATAATTACATATTGTATAATATATAAACTTTATGCCATACAAACAAAACCAAAATTATAAAGGAGTTGTGGTCTTTGGCGCTCCAGGAACGGGCAAAACTACTATAGCCAAGGTATTACTAGCAGAAATTAAGAACGGAAAATATGTTGAGGCATCTCGTGTCGTTATTAATCCTGCAATGTTTTTAAAAGACAAACTGCCATTAAAAGAAAAAGGATTTATCGACTTGATTACTAGGGTTTACGGCAAATCATTTGGTGGGAAGATGTTGCGAGAAGATGCTCGCAACTTTTTTACATATCTAAAGAATAAATACTCTTCTGCTGTTATAGCCAAGACGCTTATTCATATTCATAACAAAAAGTTTAGAAACAAGTTCCTAATCGTTGCTGGCGTAAGAGGATATAAAAATTCCGTCTATTTTAAAGACGAGGGGTACTTAGTGACTTACCTTAAAACCCCAGGTGGACATTCCACTAGCAGGTTGGCAAAAAGAGAAAGTTTTTCTAAAAAGTCAGCCGAACGGGAGCGAGATATAGAAGAACGCATTTTTTCTACCAATAAGGTTGAGAAGGTTGCTCACTTATCTTTTGATACTGAGGAATTAGGCAGAAAAGAGGTTATTCGACAGGTAAGAGCAATAGTAGATAATCGAGAGTGTAAACGTTGTGTTAATTCCAGTGTTAATTTTTCCAGCACTATCAATAAGTCTGGCCTATGCGATACTTGCGAAAAATATGAATCCAATTTCAGTAAAAAGCAATTAGAAAAGGAACGGGAATTACTTTTATCACTAAAGGGAACTGGCAAAAATAAATACGATGCCATGGTGGGTATATCTGGAGGGAAAGACAGTACGGCAACTCTTTATGATATTAAACGCATGGGATTTACTCCGCTGGCCTTCTCTCTTAATACTGGATATTATCCAAAACATATTTTTAAGAGAGCAAGAGCAGTCGCCAAAGAATTAGGCGTTGATTACGTAGAGATAGATGTCAGAAAGTATATTCGTCCCGTTGACCGTTTAAGTTTTAAAAAGACGGCCGAATTATATGGCAAGAAAGAATCTCAGGAGTTGAGAGAAGAGTTTAGGAGATGGTACATAGAAGGGCGCAGGCATTATTCAATAAAGTGCGAGCACACTATACCATTTATCAGAACTTGCCAATTGTGCAGACGAATTGTCGTCCGTGCTTATTTTGGCGAAGCACTAAAGCGTGGTATTCCCACAGTTATTATAGGAATCAACGAGTGGGCTGGATTGAGTCAGGACGCAGAATCTAAAAAGTTTGTTTTCTCTGCCATAAGAAAATTAAAACCTTTTAAAAATAAACAGGCTATCTATGTCGCGCATCTGCCATTTCTTTTTCAGAGAAAGATTAAAGATACGAATAAAATACTAAAAAGACTTGGCTGGAAAATTCCTAAGGGCGAAGCACTGATAGAATCAAACTCAAACTCATGCTTATTTGCCAGGGCTGCCGAGAATAGGGCCAGACGATTACTTGGTTTTCATCCTGATACAACGAGATTGGCCAGAGAGGTAACAGTAGGATTTATATCCAAAGAACAGGCAAGGAAAGCGTTGGCAAAAGTACATAATTCGAAAGATTCAGTACGAAGTGTCCTGAAGAAGGCGAAAGTAATTTAATCCCTGGGTTTCTCTAGTTTTGGCACTTCGACTCTGCTCAGTACAGGCACATAATATGTCCGATAATTCTCTTTAATCCACGTTCGAACAGGAAGATATGACCGGAAAGAGTAAAACGTGATATAATGGGTTTATGAAAAACAATCTAATAATGGCGAATATCAAATGGCAATACACCCTTCTGGTGGGATTGCTGTTTGCGGTAGTATATATTCTTCTAGACGACAACAATATGGTGTCTAGCGGTATTGAGGGTGCTATTTATTATACTGCCTGGACTGGCATCTTTGCCACCATATTGTTGCTCCTAAAAAAGAGGTCATAGGTTAAGGCTTCTCTAGTTTCGGTACATTATTAACATTCTAAATATATGAAAATAGAATTGAAAAAATTCGGGACAACTTTAATCTCTCGACAGAATGGCCGGGAGGCTTTTGCTGCCTTTCAACCTCACTTAACAGCTTTGGGCGAGAACGAAAACTTAGAATTAGATTTCGATGGCGTCATTACATTCGCGCCGTCATGGGGTGACGAATTCTTAAGTCCGTTATTAAAACTGTATGGCTCAAGATTGATGCTTACTAATACTAATAACCCATCAGTTACGGCAACCCTGGAGTTGCTAGAGAAGATTAATCGGGAATCTTTTAAGAGAAAAGAGGCTGGTAAAAAATAGAGGATTTTCCAGAGCTTTTTGAGGTTGGTTTAAATTAGTGAAAAAACTACTTCATAAACAAAATTTAGACTGGAAAGGGACAAAACACGACCTAGAGTTATACGAGGCAAGCGATATAAGTGGGGCGAAAGAGGGCAAATCCTTTTAGGTTTAGCGGCCAGAAAATATAAAGAGCATAAACATAAAAATAAATGAAAGGTTCAACAATATTTCTAAAGGTGGTGATTATACTTATCGGAATCGTCGCGCTTGTGGGCATGATTTGGTTTCCCTTGACCGAGGGGAGGGCCGTAAACTTAGATTTGTTTAGTATTTACTCTGATCCGTTCATTGTGTATGGGTACATAGCGTCTATCCCATTTTTTGTTGCGCTGTATCAGGCATTTAAATTGCTTGGATACATCGGGCAAAATCAAGTATTCACGCTAAGCTCCATAAAAGCTTTAAGGACTATAAAATATTGCGCAATCATATTAAGCATCTCAATTGTAATGGCAATACTGTATATAAGGATATTTCATAATAAAGATGACGATCCAGCGGGTGCTATTGCTATTGGTATTTTGGCTACTTTTATTTCTATTGTTGTCGCCACTGCGACGGCTGTGTTCGAAAAAACTTTACAAAGTGCCGTCGATATAAAATCCGAGAATGACTTAACGGTATAACTAAACCAATATGGCGATAATAATTAATTAACACCGACACAATATGCAGATTGACAAAACACCACGAAGGTGGTATTTTGTTTTTAGTTCAAATATGGGGAGGCGTTATGGTGAATGTAGAAACTGCCAGAGTGAATCGTATAGATGTTGAAGATAAATTAGTTCTTGAAAAACAAGAAAACGAACCCAATGCCACTTTGGTTTATACTCCTAATCTGGGTTGCTACTGTATTGATGGTTGTAGAGAAACTTGGAAACGCGCAGCCATCGAAGAATTTGAGGCCGTACTTAAAACTTTATTTAACAAAGAAGTAAAGATTACTGTTGCCGACTAACGTCGGCCTTTTATTTACCCAATTTTAGGTTCTAATATCTTGGGCAAGGGGGAGTTAGGTCGACGAAGCGGTTTCGAAGTAAATGATTGAGAAACTGTCTTTTTCTTCAACTTTGACTAATTTGTAAATAAAAAACAGGCAGAGTTATCTGCCCGTTGGAACTTGCGCCATGGTCTCATGGAGCGGATTGATATTATTGTACCGCCGTATCACTGCTAAGTCGTTCTAGCGCCAAACGCTGATATTCTCGTCCCGCAGTCCTAATGTCGTAGTCATCAAATCGCAAACGGTGTGTGACCAGATACAATATTCCGCGCTCGCCGAATTTTTTAATGATTGGCGCCACAAGCCATCGACCCCCACGGTAGAAAGAATCCCGACTTTGCCGAAGAATTTGCCAAAGAATAGCAACCAAACCGTTTGGTAACCACTCATCGCCGCTAAACCCATCATTTAAATGCGGTGCCAGGCCCTGATGCTGAAAGTATGCTCCTATACCTTCAGAAATGATATTTATTCCAATTCTCTCGTCCCAATCTAATCTCTCAAAATCTTCAGTATTCGGCCATGCCTTATTTCCGAACCGCCGGTTTACTTGGTCAGCAAGCGCATGGCCAAGCTCGTGGTCTATCAAGGAGAAGTCTATATCCCCAGACTCATATGTCGGCGAAACTACAAATGATTGGGTCTCAGGAAAATATTGAGCACCAAATCGCATTCTCAGCTGAGGCGGAGTGTCGTTCGGTATTTTAAAGGTTAGTGTTGGTTTCCAATCGGGATCGAACTTTATACCGTGCATTTTTTCAATAACTTGAATTCGTGAAGCGAAGGCTTTTTCCCAAACCAGCTCCTTCTCGCTCTTCTTTGTTATCGGCTGTTTAGAAAAGCAGAAAGCCGGCAACATTGCTACCGCAAGAAGAAAAACCATCAAATTCTTCATAATACTCCCTAATTGTTAATGATTATTATTTTACAACAACCGAACTCTTTTATCAAGCGACATTTTTTGTTAAGATAAAATTATGGATAAATCTCGTAAAATCGTTTTCATAACCTTAGCCGCTGTCATTGCGGTTAGTGTTGTTTGGAGTGCTTATCGTCAAGACATTCCTGCCGATATTGCCGAACACATAAAATCAAAAAGCGACCTTATTGTGGTTGATGAGCCGAGTCCACTTGAGACAATCACTTCGCCGCTTACAGTAAAAGGCAGAGCGCGAGGAACTTGGTATTTTGAAGCTAGTTTCCCGATTGTTCTTACGGATTGGGACGGGAGGATAATTGCCGAACATTATGCTCAAGCAAAAGGGGAGTGGATGACAACCAATTTTGTGCCCTTCGAAGGCGAGCTCGAGTTTGAAAGCCCGGTCTTTAGCGGAGTCAACAAAGACCATTTCAGCCGGCGTGGCTATTTGATATTCAAAAAAGATAACCCCTCTGGTTTACCCGAGCACGATGACGCTCTCGAGATTCCGATTTGGTTTGATTAAAATCTCACACAACCCTCTTCTTTTATTAGAATTGTATGTTATGCTTGGAGGAATAATAAATACTTAATTATGGCAAAAAGAAAAACGGGTATAGGCGGAACTAAAAGTAAGCGTAGGAGGTCGCATTCTCACAAAACCAAGAAGCGATTGGAGATAAAGAGGATTCGATTGGAGGCCTTGGCAAAAAGAAGAAAGCGGAAATATTAGGATTTTGAAGAATAAACTAAAAACACCCTTGTGGGTGTTTTTAGTTGCTTATAATCGGCGCCATTTGCGGGGGGCTCGGCGCATATACTGACTGCGGCCGAAAGTGCGGACGGATCTGGCGTCGGGCAAGAACATTGCTTCGCCGTGAGGGGTCACGGGTATCTGTTTGCGTATGAGCCGTTCTATGTCCCTGACATCTCGCTGTTGATCAGGCATTGCAAATGAGACAGCTCTGCCAACTACACCGGCGCGGCCAGTGCGGCCTATGCGGTGGACATAGTCCTGGGTGTTGTCAGGAAGATCGTAGTTTATGACGAGCTCGATGCCCTGAACATCAATTCCTCGGGCGGCAATGTCGGTTGCAACCAACACGCGATATTTACCGGTCTTAAAACCAGTCAAGGACTCTTTTCGCTGGATAAGGGAGCGGTTTGAGTGTATCTCGGCAACTCTATGCCCCATATCTCTTATGGCTGAGCATATTTTGCGGGCGCCATGCTTTGTGCGCGAGAAAATTAAGACGGTTCCCTTGCATTCGTTGAGAAGTTCTCCCAATAACTTGAATTTCATTTCCTTTTTTACCAAAAATATTTCCTGATCGACAAGTTCTATCACTGTTCCGGCTGGGGCAACCTCAACTCTGACCGGCGCGGCCATATACTTTGCGGCGATTTGGACTATTTCCGCCGGCATTGTGGCGGAGAAAAGCATGGTTTGGCGTTTGGTGGGAACAAAAGAGAGTATCTTTTTTATCTGAGGAGCAAAACCGATATCCAGCATACGATCGGCTTCATCCAGAACAATCATTTGTACCGTATCCAGTTTTAAATTTCCGTTTTCGATATGGTCAAGCAATCTGCCAGGAGTGGCGATTATAATATTCGGACGGCGGCGCAAGGCCGACATTTGTCTTCCCATACCCTCTCCTCCTATTAAAACAGCCGTTACGAGTCCCAGCGGACGTCCTATTTTCTGAAGCATTTCTTCGGCTTGGATTGCCAACTCTCTGGTTGGTAAAACAATCAAACCAATGCCTTTGGAACCACGAAGACGTTGAAGAAGGGGCAAACCAAAAGCCAGGGTTTTTCCTGTGCCCGTTTGAGCGATACCGACGACATCTTTCCCTTCCATTGCCGGTTTAATAGCTTGATACTGAATGGGGGTTGGGACGGTAAAATTGTTTTGCTCTAGAATTTTTAAAAATTCCGGAGCGATGCCAAGGCCGTTAAAGCCCTGGCCGGGTGTTTGTTGTGTCATAATAATGACCCGAGATCCTGTGTGGTCATTGTTAATGACGATTATGACCCACCATAGCCAGCTGAGCTGGCCATAGGCAGGCAGGGGTTCGAGTCGAAGCTTCGTTAAGCAGAGCCCTATCTATATATTGTAAGTATACATTGTAATAAAAATAAAGTCAACCCCGCACTTAACAAGGATTGGCAAAAGTAGTCGTTTTGATGAAGATTCAAGAAATTATCTCGCAATACAGAATTGAGAATTAATTTTTTGGTTATACTCCTTTGCGAGTGCAAAACTTATCCTTGTTAAGTGACGGGGTCAAATTTGCAAAATATTTAAAAGATAACTTGTCCCGTGATAAAACTTGCAAAGTTTTATTTTTCGGGGTATTTTATAGCAAGTATTGTTAACAAGGGAATGAATATGGAAGTTGCCTTGAAACTCAATTGGCCTGACCATCTTCACTTTTTTACGCACGTTATAAGGACAACTGACCATCACCATCATACGGAGATTAATTATTGTCGTTTGTGTAATCAAGCGGCAGGTCAATCGGGCATACTAACTAATAGACATTTCGAACATCCAAAAGGATGTAAATGTTATTGGTGTGTTTATTGTCGCTGTCCTCAACTGTTGGAGCGCGAAAAGTGAGCGAACTGGTAGAAAGAGCAAAGGCGTTTGCGCTGGAAGCCCATAAGGGTCAAAAACGATTGAATAGAGAGGAAACACCGCTAGCGACACATCTTGAGGAAGTAGTATCTCTGGTTGAGTGGTCAGGCGGTAATGAGACTGAAATCGCGGCGGCGTGGCTTCACGATGTTGTAGAGGATACTCCGGTGACTCTTGCTGAGGTTGCCGCCAACTTTGGCAACGAAGTGGCGTCTATTGTGGATGGCTTGACGGATCCGCCGGAGTTCAAAAATCTTCACACACTTGAACGCAAGATCGCTCAAGCCGCGCGCATATACACTGAGATCGATAGTGTGAAACGGGTTAAGCTTGCCGACCAAATCTCCAACGTGCGTTCTGTTGTTGTTGATCCGCCGATTCGCTGGGATGCTCAAAAGTGCCTTGATTACGTTAGGGGCGCCGAAATGATCGCTTGGGAGTGTAAGGACGCAAGCGGGTGTCTTTACGGTAAATTTCTTAATGCTTATAACGACGCCATCAAGATTTATGGAGACGGTTTTCGTCCGACTGCCGGTTAATGCCGGCCTTTTAATTTGCAATCCGCAATCTCCTTTACATTACTATAATAATAGTGTATATTATTTAAGAGCCGTAAGGTTCGAGGTCGAAATTTTAATTTGTTTTTAATTAACTTAGAGTATTATGAATTTTTCAAACTCTAGCATAAAAGCGACAATTGTTATTGTGTCAATTCTGTTTGTTGCCGGCGGAACGCTTGTTTATGCAAGCCACTCGTGGGGAGGATACCATTGGGCGCGCACATCTAATCCCTTCACTCTTAATATGGGGGATAATGTTTCGAGTGCGTGGGATGCTTATCTTGGCGAAGCATCATCTGACTGGAGCGCTTCCGCGGTACTCGATACAAGGGTTGTTCGGGGCGGTACCACTCCTAAAAATTGCCGGGCCACAAATGGTCGCGTAGAAGTTTGCGGTAGTAAATATGGTTTCAACGGGTGGTTAGGCGTTGCTTCAATCTGGGTAAGCGGTAGTCATATTACCAAGAGTACGGTTAAGGTAAATGATAGTTATTTTAATACCGCTACTTACAATACTCCGTCGTGGAGAAGATTGGTAATGTGTCAGGAGATTGGCCACACGTTTGGTCTTGACCATCAAGACGAGAACTTTTCTAATTCCAATCTCGGCACTTGTATGGACTATACCAGCAATCCAAACGGCCCGCTTTCAAACGAGCACCCGAATGCGCATGACTACGAGCAACTTGAGGCGACCTATGCCCATCTTGACTCAACGACAACTGTCAGACAAGTTATTTCCAACCGTTTTGGAAATAACAATGAAGCAGATGCGAACGAATGGGGCAAGAAAGCCCGAAAAGATTCAAGAGATAAAACTTCGGTGTATGTTCGTGATCTGGGGAACAACGATAAATTATTTACCTTTGTTCTTTGGGCTGATTAGTCCCCGATGCTTTAAAAATAATCATAAACAATCCCCGGTAAATCCGGGGTTGTTTATTTTTGAAGATTGCATAGAATTACACTAGTGAATACTAAAAACATTCTTATTCTTGGTATTATTGTTGCTATTGGCGTTGGTGCAGTATTTTTATTCTTGGGAAAGATTGATGAAAGTGATCCCGCTGGAAGCTCTGCCGGTCTTATTGTCGGAGAAAATGCAATCTATGTCGCAGAGCAGTTGCCGTCAAATACTGTGTTGGTTGCGATTGTGCGTCTTGAAAAACCGGGATTTGCGGTGATTCATGAGGATATAAATAATGCGCCGGGGAAAATGTTGGGCGCGAGCAGTTTGATTATGTCTGGTGAAACAAAAGACCCATTAACGATAAAACTTTCTCGTTCAACTCTTGACGGGGAAACGGCTTATGCCATGCTCCACTTCGATAACGGGGATGGTATATTTGATGCTACAAAAGATGAGCTTGTTTATGATCCAATAGCTAATGAACCGGTGATGATGGTGATTGCAATAAGTAAGGATGCAATCGAGGAACCGGATATGTTGAATCTCTAAATAACCATAAAACTCCCGAAAGGGAGTTTTATGGTTATTTAGTCAAGTTAGACTTGACTTAGCGATTAGTTTCTTCGGAATGACTGCTTTCGATCTCTGTGGCAGTCTCTGCAAAGAAGTTTGTCCAATCGGGCCGGATCCGGCTCGAATGGCAGTTCTGTTATCTCTTTGCCGCACTTTGAGCAGTTCCAACTGCCGCTGTACATTTTCCTCGGAGGAAAATCGCCTTGGCCGCCCCGATTGTAATCGGAGCCGCCACCATCATTGTCGTATGCCATTAACTAGTGCCTAGCGATTAGTAATTAGCGACCCCGCCATGGCGGGGTGGCTAATGGCTATTCGCTATTGGCTGTTTTATTTTCGACCGTTAGTGAAATAAAGTAAACTTCTAGCCTAACTGGAGATTAAGTATATAGGAGAGGGGATTTAAGGTCAAGATTTTGTTGCAAAAATAACCGCTTCGGGTATTATTTATAGAATGGATGAGCAACTAACCAAAAAAGAAAGACGCGAACTCAGGCGGCAGGAAAAGGAATCAGAGCGTTCAAATGTCGTCCAGGCAAATAAAACAAAGAAGTATTTTGTCAGGGGTTTTATTCTTCTCGCTTTTGTTGCGGTGGTATTCGGTTTTTGGAAACTGTCTCAACGGGCACCCGTTATCGCCGATGCGGAAGTTCTGGCGATAAATGAACTGGACTGGATAAGGGGTGACAAGGATAGCGCGGTTACGCTTATAGAATATCTTGATTTTCAATGTCCGGCTTGCGGCGTTTATCATCCTTGGGTAACTCAACTTTTCAGCGAGTACGGAGACAGGGTTAGATTTGCAACCCGCCACTTCCCGATAATCAATATCCATCCCAACGCAATGCCGGCGGCCAAAGCCACGGAGGCTGCCGGAAAGCAGAAAAAATTCTGGGAAATGCATAATCTTTTGTTTGAGAATCAGAGAAATTGGTCAAATGAACGCAACCCAATTGACCTATTCTTGTCTTATGCCGAAGATATCGGCCTTGATAAGGACAAGTTCCTTGCCGACTATAAAGACGGATCAATAGATGATAAAATCGATTCGGATAGGAACGGTGCTTTAAGGGCTGGAGTTACCGGTACGCCGACTTTTTTCCTAAATGGAAAAAAGATAAATAACCCCAAAGGATATGAAGAATTCAAGACATTAATAGAGAAGGAGTTGGGAATTAGTAATTAGTAATTATGTTTGTTGAAACAATAAAAACAATTCTTCCCATTCTGGTCGTAGTAGGCCAGGTTGTTATTGTTTTTCTTATAATTTTACTGTTGGTCGGACACAAGAGATGGCCTTTGATTTTTAATTTTACCGCCGATAACTCCTATATTTTTTCTTTTATAGTCGCGCTTGTTGCAACTAGTGGGAGCTTATTTTATTCGGAGGTGGCCGGATTCACGCCGTGTATACTCTGTTGGTATCAGAGGATAATGATGTATCCGCAGGTTCTTCTTTTTGGTATGGCATTGTGGAAAAGCGAGGAGAAAATAACCGATTATACTTTCGTAATGTCTGTGGTGGGCGCGTTTATCGCCGGTTACCACTATCTTTTGCAGATAGGATTCTTGCCGGAATTGCCCTGCTCGGCAACAGGATTTTCTGTTTCCTGCGCCCAGGTTTTCACGATGAGCTTAGGATACATAACCATTCCTTTGATGGCATTCACGGCGTTTGTGATGATAATTCTCTTGATGGCGATTAAAAAAGCCAATCGCTAGGAGTTTTTTATTTAAAACAACAAAGTCAAAACCGTTGTGGTGCCGATAGGCACATATTTTTGCAAAGGGTAATGCTTAATGACAGTTTTTGAGACAATAATTCTTGGAGTTGTCGAGGGTTTTACAGAATTTTTACCCGTGTCATCAACGGGGCATCTTATTTTATCTTCACATTTATTGAAACTGGAGCAGAGCAACTTTTTAAAAAGTTTTGAAATAGCGATACAGCTGGGCGCGATATTGTCGGTTGTGGTTCTATATTTCAAGAAATTTCTGTTGAACCTCGAGGTTATAAAAAGGATCGGTGTTGCTTTTTTGCCCACTGCCGTTGTCGGATTTTTACTTTATGGATTTATAAAAAACGTTCTTCTCGGGAGCACGGCTACCGTATTGTGGTCGCTGCTTTTGGGCGGCATCGCTTTGATCGTATTCGAGTTTTGGCATAGGGGCAAGGAAAAAACCCCGCCCCAAGCTTTTCCGCTGACCGCCATTCAGAAAAGGGGCGGACTTCCAGCGGGGCAGGCCGCCATCCGCCAGCTGGCGGAAGAAAGGGGCGGGCTTGGAGCGGG
>Ga0155774_107_pt2 | contig 10977 bp, 10 predicted proteins | sample RifCSPlowO2_01_FD_107428 | JGI IMG/M metagenome (GOLD analysis project Ga0155774, IMG submission 107428) | Candidatus Yanofskybacteria bacterium RIFCSPLOWO2_01_FULL_43_22
ATAGCAATAAATGTATTTTTGTCTAATTTGCCCGAATCTATGAGGCTATTTTGACTTCCTCCTCCGACAAATATTAAGCCTTCTGAAGAGGGGGTCTGTCCATTTTCCCCACTCTATTATCATAGATTTGACATCAAAAACGCCTCATATATACTGACTAATACCCAAATATGTTAAGTAATCTAAATCTATTCGAGCGGAAGACGTAGAAAACGTTGTGGAAACGTGTGGCCTACGAAAACCGCGAAATAAGCGGATTTTTTTATAAAGGAGGGTTGATAAAAAGGTAAATTGAGACTTTTCTCTCGTCGGGCGTCTTCTGAAGGACGCGGAACATGCGGAACAAACGCATAGATTCGCGGAAATAAAGAAGGTGCCCGAGGGGATGAAAGAGAGACACGAAAGAATGACTGCAATTTGAAAACCGAATTCTGCCGTATATCGGGGTCGATTATAGGCAGATCGAAAATATCTCTTTGCGAGTAGCGAAGAGGTAAGGCGCGTGTCGCTGAGAGGCGGTGCGCGCAAAAAGGTAAAAAAGATTGTGGTTTTCATTCGGTTCATTTTAGTTTTACAAAAATAGAATCGAATGATGTATAAATTTCCTAATAGGAAATTTAAGAGCATATGGTGGATGCCTTGGCTTTGAAAGGCGATGAAGGACGTAGCGTAGCTGCGATAAGCTCCGGGGAGGTGCCTAGCAACCTTTGATCCGGAGATCTCCGAATGGGGAAACCCCTCGTGCATTGCACGAGACGTGCTCCGCATTTAGTTAGTAAGTTTATTAGTTGTTAAGTTAGTAAGTCTTAGAACTTATCAACTTAGAAACTTAAAGCTCGCGGCGAGCGAACTTATGAACTGAATGCGGGGTGCGAGCATACCCAGGGAAGTAAAACATTTCAGTACCTGGAGGAAGAGAAACCAAAGGAACCCATCTCAAAAATAATGACTCGGCCAAACGATAAAATTTCGAGAAAAAAATAAAGGATGAGGAAGAAGGCGTACGGGGAGTACGAGCGACTGACGAAACTTTATTTTTGCCGAAATTTTGATGTTTGGGCAGTCAAACATAACCTAAATATTTGACAATGTGGTTATTTTTGAGATGGGTTCCAGTATTCCGTGAGTAGCGGCGAGCGAAAGCGGAAGAGCCCAAACCGTCTGCATCACATGGAATGTGATGGGTGGATTCAAGAATTTAGATTCAAGATTCAAGAATACAAGAAATCGCGAAGCGATTTCCTGTCCTGAATCGTGAATCCTGAATCTTGCTTCTACCCCTCGCGCTTCGCGTGATGCGGATGGGGTTGTAAGGCAGAGACGCCGAGCACCACTTTTGACGGAAAGTGATTTGTAACTGACTTGCGAAAGATAACTCTTTTCAAAAGTTGGTAAACGAACGCTTTATTTCAAAAGTGGTGCTTGGGAGAAGTTACAAAATTTTATGTTAATCGAACAAGCTGGAAAGCTTGGCCCAAGAAGGTAATGGCCCTGTAGATGAAAACATAAAATCTTCTTTGTCTTTGTTCTTGAGTACTTCGAGACACGAATAGCTCGGAGGAATCTGCCGGAACTAACCGGCAAGGCTAAATACTTTCAAAGACCGATAGTGAACTAGTACCGTGAGGGAAAGGTGAAAAGCAGCCCGGAGAGGGCGGTGAAATAGACCTGAAACCATATGCTTACAAGGAGTCGGAGCGGTCATCACACAGAGTGTGATGACCGCAGATTCAAGAATTTAGATTCAAGATTCAAGAATACAAGAAATCGCAAGGCGATTTCTTGTTCCTGAATCCTGAATCCTGAATCCTGATTCTGCGGTCATCGCGCCTTGCGCGATGACCGTCACGGCGTGCCTATTGAAGAATGAACCAACGAGTTGATGTGTGCTGCGAGGCTAAGTCCTTTAGGGATGGAGCCGTAGGGAAACCGAGTGTGAATAGCGCGTGCACGCAACTTCCAACACCGAGCTTCCAACTTCCAACATGGATAAATTTTCGTAAAGCAAAAATTTATCGTTGGTTGTTGGGGGTTGGTTGTTGGGAGTTACGTAAGTAGTACATATCAGACCCGAAGCCAAGGTGAGCTTGTCATGAGCAGGGTGAACCTTCGCGAAAGCGAAGGGGAGGCCCGAACCGGTGAGCCGTTCAACACTCTCGGATGACTTGTGATAAGAAGTGAAAAGCTAATCGAACTTGGTAATAGCTGGTTCTCTCCGAAATAGCTTTTGGGCTAGCGTCGGATGTTCCTCTGGGGGGTAGAGCACTGGATGGTCTCGACAGGGCGAAAGCTCGCGAGACCAATCAAACTCCGAATACCCAGCAGTCTAGTCCGGCAGTTAGACCGTGGGGGCTAAGCTCCACTGGTCAAAAGGGAAACAGCCCTAGATCTCAAGTTAAGGTCCCTAAATCTACGCTAAGTGCATCACAAGGTGGTGGTATTTCTATGACAGTGAGGATGTTGGCTTAGAAGCAGCCATCATTTAAAGAAAGCGTAACAGCTCACTCACTAAGAGATGCTGCGCCAAAGATAATCGGGGCTAAGCGTAGTACCGAAACTGAGGACCCTCCCTACTTTTGAGTTATTGAAGTGTCGATGATTCAAAAGTAGGGAGGGTGGTAGGAGAGTATTCCACTCGTCTGTTCGAAAGAACTAGGACTTAAGCTGTGAAGGCAAAGGGGTGACCCATGCTGGAGCGTGTGGAAGTAAGAATGTTGGTACAAGTAACCACAATGCGGGTGAGAACCCCGCACGCCAAAAGATCAAGGTTTCCTTGGCAATGACAATCAGCCAAGGGTTAGTCGGGCCTAAGGGGATGGCGAGAGCCGAACCCGATGGACACATGGTTAATATTCCATGACTTTTTATTGTTTCGATGGGAGGACGAAGTTTAGTATGTCGGGCGCATTATTGGATTTGCGTTCGGGCCGTCAGTGTGATTTCCAGGTAAATCCGGAAGTCTGCCTTTAATGGCGAATGCAAGCGGAGCGAAGGACCGCGCATGGCGCAGGAAAATTCCAAATAACAAATTCCAAATCACAAACAATACTCAATGTTCAAATAACAAAACTCAAACGGGAACAATCTCATTTTGAATTTGTAGTTTGCTTATTGAAATTTGTTTGGTATTTGGGGCTTGGATATTGGGATTTTCGCGCGCTGTGCGCGGGATCCGACAAAGCAAGCTTTCAAGAAAATTCTCTAAGTTACACAATAAAGAACCGTACCGGAAACCGACACAGGTGATCACGTCGAGTAGACGAAGGCGAACGAGTGAAATTTCCCCAAGGAACTCGGCAAAAAAGCAGCCGTAACTTCGGAATAAGGCTTTCCCTCCCTACTTTTGGTAGGATTATCAAATGTATGTCATGTATGTTTTGGAGCATTCAGATACTCGACAATTATATGTTGGGTATACGACTGATCTCAAACGACGAATTCGCGATCATAACAATCGCGGGCAAAAGTACACGACACGAAAAACAGGTGAATGGATTCTTGTATATGCTGAGGCGTATAGAGATGAAAATGATGCCCGCGATCGTGAACGTAAATTAAAAATACATGGTGGCGCAATGAATTCTTTACTTAAGCGACTAACAAAAAGTCGTTTGAGCCAAAAGTAGGGAGGGACGCAGCTAAAGTATGTCTGGCAACTGTTTACCAAAAACACAGCTCCCTGCGAACTCGCAAGAGGATGTATAGGGGGTGACACTTGACCAATGCCAGAAGGTCAAACATCGGCGGTTTATACCATAAGTGGGCGTGCAACAGGCGGATTCAAGAGACGCGATTTAGGATTCAAGAATAATTCAATTCCTGAATCCTAAATCTAAATTCCTGAATCTACTCTCGTGCCCAGTTTGGTATAAGCTGACTGATGTAAGCCCTGGTGAATGTCGGCCGTAACTATAGACGTGACCGTTGTAGTTACGAAAATAAATCTTGCTATATGCTGGAAAATCTGGCTTCACTATAAAAGTGAAGAAAAAAGTGTTTGTTACTACTCGCTTTCGTTGAAAAGCAGTAACAATGTAACAACGCAGACAATCAGCAGGAAAGACTTCTTTTGTAATCAAAGAAAATGGATTGGCTACGCCAAATTAAACCAGAAATAGGAAACTATATTGCTGGGTTCACTGATGGTGAAGGAAGCTTCAATATATCAGTGAAAAAAAGAATTGATTACAGAGATCAGTGGAAATTAACTGCCTCATTCAATATTTCTCAAAAAGATCGCGTCATTCTTGCTTTCATCAAAAAAGAGCTTGGATGCGGGACGTTACGAGAAAGAAAAGATGGAGTAGTTTATTATGAAGTGACGAATATCACTTCTCTGAAAGAAAAAATAATTCCGTTTTTTAGACGGTTTGGATTTCTTTCGGCACGAAAAAAAACGAATTTCTCTATTTTTTCCGCGATAGTTGAGAAAATGGGAAATGGAGAACATCTGACAGAGAAAGGTTTTCTAAAAGTTCTTGAATTAAGAGAAACTCTTAATGAAGGAAAAGGAAGAAAACGTAAATATAATTTATCAGATTTCATATCAAAAGAAGAATCCTCAGAGACTATACGCAAGACAGTTTCGAATCAACAATTGGAGTCGACGATTTGAAAATGATGATAGAGTCCGATCTCTCTAGCGATAGAGAGCTAACAAAATAAGTAATAAATTTGGTAAATAGAAACGTAAGTTAAACACAAATTCGGCAACCTTAAATGCAGAACGGTCCTAAGGTTACGCCACTCTCACGTAATAAAATTGAGGGTGGTGTAAGGACTGGGACTGTCCTGCGGCTTTTATTAAAGTGGTGATTAAAACGCTGCCTATTTCATGCAAATGAAATGTCTAAAAATATCTGACTATATGCTGGGAAATCTGTGCATAAAATGCTTAGTATCTGATACTACTATGGTATAATTATTCCATATGGAAATTATCTCTAGTAAAAAAGTAATCAGTGCAGACAATCAGCAGGAAAGACTAAAAATCGAGTCATGGATAGTAGGTTTTACTGACGGTGAAGGATGTTTTTCTGTAAGCATATTGAAAAACAAAACTTCAAAGAGCGGTTGGCAAATTTTCCCAGAGTTCGTCATAACTCAAGGGAAGAAAAGTCTTCCCGCGTTGGAAATATTTCAAAAGTATTTTGAATGTGGCAAGATATTCGTCAACAAGCGATACGATAATCATAAAGAACATCTTTATAGATATTGCGTCCGCGCGATCAAAAATTTGGAAGAAAAGATCATCCCTTTTTTCCAAAAGAATCAGTTAAAGACCTTTAAAAGCAATGATTTCCTCATCTTCTGCAAAATTCTGAAGCTGATAAAAAAGGGAAGTCACTTAAACCATGAAGGGATTACTTCGATTGCAAAATTAATTGAAACAATGAATCGCAAGAAGAAATCAAGATTTTTAGAATCCTCAGAAACCAAACGTCAGACTAAGTAGAAATATTTAGAAGATAGAGTTCGTTCCCTATAGCGATATGGGGTTGACAACTAGCGAAATTCCTTGTCGGGTAGGAACTGCCCAACTTGATAGCGATATCAAGACAAAAACTGGCTTATAACGGTGGAATCCAAACTGGAGGCTTGAGGAGGCCGATGAAAGTGGACAATACCGTGGGAAGCTCGCAACTGCGGGCCCCGTATCGACTTAGGTCGCCAATATCCATTGGTGACCTGGATAGATGTTGTTATTATTAACTCATCTATAACACGCCAGCTCTGATGGAAAGAAATATTGAAGAATATATATCGGGATATGTTAATGGAGAAGGATGTTTTTCCGTCTCATTTTCTCGAAGAAAAAAGATGCTTGTGGGATGGGAAACTAAACCTAGTTTCTCCGTGAGTCAAAATCAGGATAGGTCTGAAGTTTTGTTTCTCATTCAAAAAAAGTTTGGATGCGGATTCATACGACGGGACTATAGTGACAAGACTCTAAAATATGAAGTAAGAAGTCTGAAGGATTTAATCAAAAAATTGTTCCTCACTTCTTGCAACACCCACTTCTGTCAGCAAAGCAAAATGATTTTCTAAAGTTTAGGAAGGTTTGCTTGATGATGGAAAAACAAAAGCATAAACAGGGTTCTGGCCTGAAAGATATTATGAAAATAGCTTTCACGATGAACTCCGGCAGTAAAAGAAAATATTCAAAAATCAATATTCTCAAACTATTAGATGAAGATATAGTCAATGCCGCTCGTAAGAGTGGAGAGGAACATGAAGTTCCGACGCGCACGAATAGTGTAATGACTGGACAACTGTCTCGGGGAATAGCTCGGTGAAAATACAATACCGGTGAAGATGCCGGTTACCTGCAGTTAGACGAAAAGACCCCAGAAGCTTTACTACAACTTGATATTGAGGATACGTTTAGTATGCGTAGCGTAGACGGGAGACTTTGAAGCTAGGATTTCGGTTCTGGTGGAGTCGCAAGTGAAATACCGTTCTTACATGATGTATCTTCTAACCTCAGTGGCAAAAACGCCGAGGAACAGTATCTGGTGGGTAGTTTTAGTGGGGCGCTATCCTCGAGGATTTAAATTTATTTGAATCCTCGATCCGTGGCGCCTCATGAGGTGTTCACCTCAAAAAAATAAATTATAGGGGGACTTTCACGAGTAATCGTGATCGAAAAGTTAACAACATGCTGGGATATCCGAGTATGGTAAGCTACTTGTAATTACAAGTAATAATGTTTACCTGCGGACAATCAGCAGGATGCCACAATAGTTATATGTCTGAAAAAATTGATCCAAGCAATCAGTATGAAGTTGAAAAATCGTCGACATTGTACGACATTCGTGAATGTCAGAAAAGAATGCTCGATCTCGAGAGGCGACTTGAGAATCCAACTCTTTCTGAAGAACAGATGAAGGATGTTAGGACGGCTATACATGAATTGTTTGAAAAACTACGGGACATTAAGACATAAGGATCTTCAGAGACTAAACGTTAACCGTCCCTCCCTGCTAGCAGGGAGGGGTGATGATATAGTCCGATCTCACTGGCGACAGTGAGAGTGAAACAGAAATGATTTCACCAAACTACAATTTCGGTTTTCTGCGTACTTCCGCGTGAAGTCCGCGTTATTCCGCGATTGTTGCTTTGCAACAATGATGCCTAAAAAGTAACGGAGGAGTTTATTAAGGTCAGCTAGGCGCGAATGGAAACCGTGCCGATAGTGCAATGGCATAAGCTGGCTTGACTGTGAGACGTACTTGTCAAGCAGGTGCGAAAGCAGAACATAGTGAACCGACGGTACGCATTAGACGCGGCCGGAGATTATCGGATAAAAGCTACTCTGGGGATAACAGGCTAGTTCCGCCTAAGAGTCAATGAGGCTCCCTTTTGCCGCAAGGCAAAAGTAAACTGTGACTCAAATCGGTGAAACCCATCAGTAATATTGGTATAATTCTAATATTATCGTTGGGCAATACCGAGGGTAAGAAAACTTGTTCATGAATACGAAATTTGCACAAATTGCGCGAAGTCTCAATCTAAGCCCCCGACAGGAAGAAATCATTATTGGTTCTCTTCTTGGCGATGGACACTTAGCACAGACAACTCGCGGTTATGCATTTCGAGTAAACCACGGCATAGCGCAAAAAGAGTACGTTGACTGGAAATACCAGGAACTTATTCAATTTGTGAATTCTATGCCTGATACGCATAACGAGAATAGTTATTATTTTCGTACCGTATCGCATCCTTTTTTCGAACAACTCAGAAATGAATTCTACGTTGGACCAAAAAAAATTATTCCGGAAAAACTGATCGAATGGCTCACGCCGCTCGCTCTTAGTGTTTGGATAATGGATGACGGCACGCGAGAGGGGAATCAATTGCGGATTAATTCGCAGTCGTTCACCTATGATGAAAATCAAAAACTCGCACGTATTCTTGAAGCTAAATTTGGAATTGAATCGACGATCAACCGTGACAAACATTTGTTTCGGTTGAGAATCAGAGAAAAAAGTATGGCGCTTACGAAAAAACTGACGGTGCCATATATTATTCCAAATATGCTCTACAAGTTTTCCCTGTAACGACTTTGCCCGCAAGGGCAGGACTATGGATGAAGTAAAAACTTACCATGGTAACACGTCACCATCCTGAAAAGGATGAAGGTATAGTCTATCTCATAAGCAATTATGAAATGCCATATCGACGGCGGAGTTCGGCACCTTAACTCTCGATTAAACACCGAGAAACATCGGGGTGCCTATGAGAGTAATCTCATACAAAAATAATTTGGCTTATAACGGTGAACCCCATACACAGCCTTATATCGCGATGATATAATTATTGTATGGAAAATACCGTGGGAAGTCGTGTTATAATTTAGTTATATGAAAAACTTTCTGAATAGAAAGTGGTTGCTTTATGCAGTGTTCTGCGTGTGGTTTATATCGCCACCAACATTGCTAGGGTTAATTTTATATAATTTAGATGTCAATCGACTCGTTATTAATTTAATCACTGGAATTATCACTCTTCTTAATTTGTGGTATCTAGCGAATTTAAAGAATTTTGTTGATTGGAAAGAATAGCATTGACCCTGTAGAGACTTGACCTTAACTGGTCGGAGTGTGGAGAAAAACTTCATGCTAACACGCCGAACTCTCTCCCTGCTCGCAGGGAGGGATGAAGATATAGTCCGATCCTTCCGGTAACGGAAGAAAATACGACAGCGATGTCGGCTCAACATATCCTGGGGCTGGAGAAGGTCCCAAGGGTAACAGCGTTTGCCCCTCCGAATAAAATTTCGGAGCTAAACCAACTCATAACGGTGGAGCCCAAGTGCAAAAAATTATATAATTTATGCAACGGGGAATACCGTGGGAAGTTGATGACAAAAGAAATTTCGTCAAGAGAAAAAGAAATAATTCTAGGTACGATACTGGGAGATGGACATCTTGCAATGCTTAAAAGCAATGCAAGACTGGAAGTCAATCATTCTGAAAATCAAAGAGATTATGTAATGTGGAAATATAACGAATTGCAGAATTTGAGCGGAGCAAAACCGCATGCGATTCATATTTTCGACAAGCGATACAACAAAACATATCGTCAGTTACGATTCTCTACAAAAGTTCATTCTGAATTTACCCAATTTCATCAGATATTTTATAGAGATCTGAAGAAAATTGTTCCAAAGAATATCAAGAAAGTCCTGACATCTCCACTAAGCCTCGCAGTGTGGTTTATGGATGATGGCGGAAGACGTAACGACAGTTATGGCTTATTTCTAAACACGCTCTCTTTTACAAAAGAGGAGCACAAGCTCCTCCGAGAAGCGTTAAAAGTAAATTTTTCTCTTGAAAGTGGTCTGCATTGGATACAGGATGGGTATCGAATTTACATTCCAAGTAACAACGCGGAAAAATTTTGTAGATTGGTATATCCGCACATGATTCCGTCCATGTATTACAAATTGTCATTTAACCCCGTAACGACTTCGTATGCTCGACTTGATCGAGCGCGAGATAGAAAGACATAGAGCTTTCTATAACACGTTGGTGTCCTTACTCGAAAGTAAGGGCAAAGGTATAGTCTATGCCACTAGAAATAGTGGGCAATTGTTAAACAAATCATGTTGGCTGTTCGCCAATTAAAATGTTACGTGAGCTGGGTTCAGACCGTTCAGGAATAATTCATGGGCATTGTTCGTGCTACCAGAATAATTTTTGAACAGTCTGAATCCGCTCTTCAACGACAATAGAAAAATCGGGCTTTTCGTCTTAAATAAAAATAATTAGATAGGCCTAAACGCAATAGGATTGCGTCGGCCGAGGAACAATCGAATCGCGGCGGTCTTGGGTGGAGTCAAGAATGCGGATTTAAGATTCAAGAATGGAAATTCCTGAATCATGAATCCTGCCTAGCCCGGCTGACGCCGTCGGCCAAAGGGAATCAAGATTCTACTCGGGAAAAGTTGACTCATATCGGTGGATTCCAGAAAGTATATAGTATGAAGTATATTGTATATGGTATGGAGAATACCGAGGGAAGTTTGTGTGTTTTGTGGAGAGATTATGAAACGAAGCAAAAAAAGAAAAAATAAAAAAGAATTGACTGCTTCGAAAAAAGCAAAAAAATGGTCCGGGATTACACCGGATGCAATGTTTCTTCAGTATGGGAGCCATACACCTGGAAAATTACCATGAGCCTCGTCCGGGCAATCACAGATTGCCCTTTTCACAAAACACACAATCACCCGTAGAGACTAAACGTCAACCGTTGGGTAGATGTAGGAATATAGATTCAAGATTTAAGAATGAAAGCATTTGCATTTATTCATGAATCCTGATTCTTGAATCCAGATTCTACCTGCGAAGCTATAGTCCAATGCACTTAGTAATAAGTGATATCCCTAACCCCGCACAGTCGGGACGGGTAAACATGCGCGAGACAGGTTGGTCTCCTATCTACTGCAGGCGTTGATTCTTGAGAAGATTTGCCCCTAGTAAATATTTGCTACTTCACAGAGTAATCTGTGATGACAATGTGGCTAATAACGGTGGAGGCTTTGTTTTGCTGCAAAATGTCGGTCCGATATTTGCAGAGAAAAACAAAATGAAGTTAATACCGTGGGAAGTATGTCTTTTGATAAAAGGTAACAAGGAGTGTCGGGAGTTGCTTCCGGCACTTAGTGGAGTGCGTATCTTTTGAATCCGGTGAGGTGGTTTTCCGCCCAGATACGGTTCAGGAGAGAACATGTAGAAGCTAGAGGTTTCATCCAATCTTGTTACCTCTTTTATCAAAAGACATACCCCGTAACGACTAACCAAAACACCTAAATAATTTAGGTGCTCGGAAGATGAGAGATGCCTCAATACCAGATATTGAGATCACACTTTCATAATACGCCAACACCCTAAAACATTTTGAAAACAAAACGTTCGGGTGAAGATATAGTCTATGCCTGTGGCAACACAGGATGCAGTTTTCAATAGTTGGCCG
>Ga0155774_104_pt1 | contig 9943 bp, 10 predicted proteins | sample RifCSPlowO2_01_FD_107428 | JGI IMG/M metagenome (GOLD analysis project Ga0155774, IMG submission 107428) | Candidatus Yanofskybacteria bacterium RIFCSPLOWO2_01_FULL_43_22
GCCTCGCGTCCCGCTCGCTTCTTTTGGATTTCAAAAACCCTTGGCGGATTCTGGCGCAAACCCCTGTCGCGTCGCTTTGCGGCGCTCCGCATTTTGGCGAAAAAACGAATTCTGAAACTTGGCTGGGGGAGTGGGAATCGAACCTAATATTTTTTTTGACTCATAATTAAAATCGTGTTATCATATAGCACGGTTTTAAGTTCGTTGAAAAAGGAGCAACAATGCTTAGAAGAGTACGAGAACTTATTGTCTGGACAATCTTCAGTTCTTTAGCAACATTTCTGGCCAGTATAGTCTTACCGATTTTGGGCGGGATATTGGTTAGCATGTATTGTGCCGTTTTAACCTGTTTCAATAGAAATCCCAGCTTCCTATTGGTAGTAATGATTTCTCTTGCCACTTCTCTTGCTTCTGGAATCGCTTTTTACTGGATGACTTCATATCATCTTTTTTCTGGAATTCTGATAGGCACAATTTGTCTAGTAACATTCTGGAGAATGTACTCCTATGCTCTTAGATATCCAAGAATTGTCTAAAGGAGTTAGCCATGAGCCACGAGATAAATCAAGCGCCATTTATAACGGGAAGAAAACTTCGTTGGTGTGACTACGAGGTAAAAGAAAGTCCTGAAGGAATATATTTCAGGGACAATACTGGTCAAAAGCCAGGAGATGCAAGAAAAATTGATAAGGTGGTATTTCCCCATCAGGGTGAGGATTGCGCAATCTGGCTAATTAGACCCTGTGAGGGTACCCGCCTTGCTTGGCGCAGTAGAAACATTCTAGATTATGCCAATGTTCTTGTTCTGATTGACGAGAAAGAAGGTTTGATTATTGATAAAGATACACGATTTATCAAGCCAGGTGATGGAATTGCAATTATTCGTCCTGGGGTAAGATGGGAACCTGGTCTTCCCGACATAGTTTCAGAATCGCCAACAATTTGGGAGTTTGTGGATACTCCTCAAGCGGTGCGATAATTTCGCCCGCTTTTTAATTTGTAAAATTTGGTATAAAAAACTCCTTATTCTGGTTAATCCACGTTCTATCCTCATAAACATAAGGCAAAGCCTATAATCCTCAATATCCCACTGCCTATTGGGCGGAATCAGTACGCTTATTATCGGATATCGCCAGGACCTTGACTAATGAGATATAGTTTACTATACTATGTTTACCTTACCAAAAAAGGAGCGAGAATGAAAGTATATTGGAACGATAGAAATAGGAGAGCAAAGATACTAGAAGACATTAAGGGAGATGGCGCTCAGCCTTGGGATAATACAGAACCAAAATCACACGTACTTATAGGGGTAGGTCAAATATTCATCAATCCTCCTGATTATGGTATTGATGGGTATTCTCTAAGTACCGAAGACTTAGAAGCACTCCTTAAAAAGTTGCGAGATAAAAATCTTGTTTGAGCCGACCTGTGTCGGCTATTTTTTTTTACTACTCTCCTGTTTATGACCTCCTAACGTCTTTCGCGACCGCTCGCCTTCGCCCGCCGAAGCGGGCTACGGCGGGTAAAACCCGCTAGTAGACCGCGAAGGAGGGGATGATTATTATGAATTATTTTGTTTAAGTTTTACCCTACAAAACTTGAGTAGGTTGCGGTATTTCCCTTTTTTGTTATTATTGTGCCAAGTAACTTGAAAAAAAGGAATTATTAATGGAGACCCAGAAGGGTGCGAAGATAGGTTTTGTTTCTAGGATTGATTTTGGCTCAAAAGGTTTTCGTCAGTCTGCCGTCCGAGAGTCATTCAGGATTCTCGAAAAAGATGAAGGTACTCACTTCAATGTTTTGGTCGGCGGACTTGTTGCCCAAAAAGCCATCGTTGAGCAGATGAAAGCATACGTGAAAGAAAAGAGCGCTAAGCTGGCCCCCAAAGAAAGAGCTGCTAGAAGAGCAGAGTTTGAAGAGAGCTTTCTCAGAAAATGTGCCAGAGAACTGGCAAAGATAATTCCGGAAGTTCGGGGTTCTGATCCAGAAAATCCAAAAAACGAAAGAATTCTCGATCTATTTATTGTGACCAGTCCTGCGTTTGACGGCGAGGTGGGAGAGCGCATTGCTCATCTTCTTGCTGAGGAACGTAAAGATGTCAGAGTTGGCGACAATCCTGGCAGTGAAAGATTGGTTGTAAAATACGTAGACAAGGTGATTTGGATTCTTACTCCGGTCAAAGCTGTCTGGATGAGGGGTGACTACTACAGCACTGCTGCTGAGCGCGTCATTAAAGACAAGATCAAGCAAACATCGCAGGGTTCACCTGATTGTTATGTGGTTGGTGGATTCGGTTCAAGCATCCACAAGCCCAAGGGCGAATTAAGATATCAATATTTTTCTGTTCCAGCCTGCCATCGTTTGGAAGATACGCGCATAGCGGAAAACCAGGTCGGAGTCAGTGTTCTAGAATATTCTGCTGATGGTCGGAGGCGTAGTTATCGGACGCATAGTTTGAAGGACCTGACCTCCAGAGAGCTTGGGTTTATCGTTCCACCAGAAAGAGCCTCAGCTAATCAGAAGAAGATAATCGAGAGATTAAAGGTCAGGGGTTCTCTTACGCCCGGGATTATCAAACACGATCTTGGCCTTTCCGTGAAAGATATTGAAAGAGAAATGGCCAGTTTGATGAGAAAAAAGACATTCAGACGCAACGGAGAGAATTGGCCGGGCATTTATTATCAGGAACACGGACGCAAATACTATTTTGACTTGGATTATATTCAGAACAGGCTTCGGTACGCACCGCTTGTTGGGCCCTTCCAGGAAGACAGAATTGTTGGGTTTGCGTGTCTTCATGCCGGTTCCGTAGAAACAGACTACAACTTCTTTGTTAATCGTGTTCCTGAGATCATTCTTACTCAAAATGCCCAGCTTCTTGTGGGAGCGGGAGATATCATTGAGGGAAACGAACACGACCTGATGATAAAGGGTGAAGTTATCGGTGGTGCCGATAATACTGTTCAAGAAAAATGGGCAGCAAACATGATAGGTATGGTAATATCCAAAGTCTTTAAGACAAGGTTTGACCAGGCCATGCAGGGTGTTGATAAAGACAAGCTCAATTCTGAAAAAATTATTGAATTGGTGAAAGCTGCACTTCTTGTGTTTAATGTTATTCCTGGGAATCATGACCTGTGGTCCAAGAAGCACGGACACAATCCATTGGAGATATTTAGATCCACACTCGAAGCTTATCTCAATGCACACATCCAGAATACCCTTTCCGGATACAAGCTTCCGTTTGTGCCTGTTGGCCATATAGTGGGGGAGAGAGTTATCAGCGAGAGTGTTCATCAACTTCCTTCCGGTCTTAAGCTTTCAGTTCAACATCCTCACCTGTCGAGAGCAAAGACAACTTCGATCCGGCCTCAGGAGATGCTGGAATTTGGAAAGCGAATGGGATGCCAAGTAACAATAGGTGCCAATTTTCACGTTGGCGAGATTGTGAATGAGTGGGATATGGATTTGGGCCAGTGTGTTTGTATGGAACTCGGTACCATTAAGCACGGTTCCAACTTTGAACGTAATAAGATGAAGACAGTTGATCAGGGGGTCGGTTCTTTAAAGATTGTTTCCAAGGGTCAGAGGATCATAATGACAGAAGGTGTTTTTGACGGAGAAGATAATCCCGGTCCTCCCATCAACAACCTGGACGTTATAAATATGTTTCTCCAAAAGATCGGAATTGTCCCGATCAAATAAAACTAAAAAGGCCTTCTCGGCCTTTTGTTGTTTTTGTTTTGTGATTATTTGTTTAAAACACATCGATTTTCAGTTTCTTTATTTGTTGCCTGGATCCTTCTATTTGACGCATTAGAATTTCTACATCCTCTATTTTATAAAGACGATAATTGTTTATTGGATTACGATAGGCAACAAGTTTGCCTTTTTGGTCCCAGTTGCGAACTGTCAAGGGTGTTACACCGATCAAGCGGGCGACTTCTCTGACTGTTAAAAATTTCTTAGGCATACAATTTTAATTTCTAAATCCCAATTTTTAAACAGGAATAAAGATTTATGTTAACTGTTTAATCCTTTCATCAAACTTTTTATAGATGTTTATGTTGGTTTAATAACCACACTCTAGCTCTAATTAATTAAGATGGTCAATGTTGATAAGCTCGGTTTCTTTAATACGAGGATTTGGTAGTGTGATAGAGTGCTGGGTTCCTGACCAAGGCGATATCTAAAAATTTAGTATCCGAATAATTTAATATTGAAACACAGTAACGATTAAAACAAACAATTGAATTTATTTATGTGCTTGTGTAAACTAGTATGGTATACTTAAGCATATAAACAACTCAAAACCAAAGAATGAATATTAATTTATTGAAAAACAGGGTCGAATTGGAAAACGTGAATTACGGAGAAGAATTGGTGGCTGAAGAATATAATTCTGACGAATTGGCGATATCGGAAGACCAGAGGACCCCCGATGTTAATGATATTCTGACGGAAACAATTTATAAAAAAGCAGTTCGCCTAACAATGTTGATAGGTGCGGCGTTGATGCCGCTGTTTTTTCTGCCATGGACGACGAACGTTCTGGAATTGAACAAACAGATGTTTGTTGTGGTGATTGCCGGAGCTGGTTTGGTGCTATGGCTGCTTGATATAGTGATGTCGGGCAAACTTTCATGGAGGTTTAATCCTTTGGACAAAGGTGTACTTGCTTTAGCCGGCGCGGTTGCGCTGTCCGCGGTATTTTCTATTGCTAAGTTTAAAAGCATATTCGGTGCGGCTGTTGGTTTGAGCGACTCTTTGCTTACCGTAGTTTCGCTTACGGTAGTTTATATGCTCATGATTAACTCTTTCGACGATAAAGGAAAGGCGTTGAGGACGTTTTTCTCTGTTTCCGTTGTCGTTGCCATTCTGTATGGGTTTCTGCAAATGTCGGGATTTCAAATATTCAAGTACTTAAATATTTCAATATTGCAATTTACGGCATCGGGAGCATTTAACACCGTCGGTTCTGTAAATGTACTTGGAATGATGGCGGCTATCATTCTTCCAATGCTTTACACGAATAAATCGGAGAATAAAATCATTGACTATCTTTCTAAAATAGGGATTTTGGCCGCCTTGGCCATACTCGTGATCATTAACTGGTGGGTTCTGTGGTCGGTAGCGATAGTCGGTATGCTTGCGGTGGTTGCATTGGAAAGTTTGTTTTCAAGTCGTAAGGGAGTTTTCAGAATGTCCAAATTTGTGTTTCCGATGACAATTACGATCTTGGGGATTCTCCTCGTAGTTATGGGCCTTAATTTGGTTTTTGTGAAAAAAAATCTTCCCGTAGAGATAGCTCTGTCATATAAATTGTCCGGCAATGTCGCCTGGGGAGTGTTGCAAGAGAATTTTGCCTTCGGTTACGGACCGGAGAATTTCTCGCTTGCTTTTGATAAACATGGAGCAGGAAAATTAAGAAACACGACGCTATCTGGGATTAAGCTGTTTGACTCTACTTCTCAGGTGCTGAATATGGCGGTTCATAACGGTCTTGTCGGATTGGCGGCTTTGGGGTTTGTATTATGGCTTTTAGCGCAGTCTTTGTTCAGGGTGCTTAGTTCAAGATTAATGAACTTTGATCAGGAAAATATTGGGGTTATATCGGCAATGGTCGCTGCGGTTGTCGCAATGTTTCTCTATCCTTTCAATCTGGTTTTGGCTTTTACCTTCTATGCACTGTTGGCCATGATTGCGTTAGCTGTTTGGGGCGACAAAAGGGTTGTATATAATGTCGAAGAAAAGGCGTCGTTGTCGCTAATTTCTTCTCTTGGCTTTATCGGGGGCTTGTTAATGGCTTTGGTCGGGCTGTATTTTGTTTCCTTGAACTATGTTGCAGATGTTAAGTATGCAAGAGCGCTTAATCAGACGGAAGCGGAGAAGGCTTTGGGCTATACTATTGAGGCTATAAATTGGAAAGGAAATGACGATAGGTTCTATGTGCTATCGTCTCAACTGGCTTTGAATCTATTGTCTCGAGAGTTAGTTACCAAGGCTGCTCCGGATGATACCCGGAAGAATGACAGGATACAAAATTATCTGTCTTCTGCTGTTTCTCTGGCGCAGAAGGCAACGCAGGTAGCCCCGAACGAATCGAACAACTGGGGAAATCTGGGGAATGTCTATCAAAACCTGATTCAATTGGTTGATGGCACTGATGCGTTGGCGGAGACGGCGTATTTAAAAGCATCAGAGTTAAGGCCTGGTGATCCGTCTTTCTACAACCGTATCGGAAGTATGTACCTTTTGAGAGCTGATTTGCTTAGAAGACTTGTCGCATCGAGAAGTGTTGATTTTCAACAGCTCAACCTGAAGGCGGATGCTGCGCTTCTGAAGGCGGAAGATGCTTTCAAAAAAGCAATAGAATTATCCAATAATTTCGGTTTGGCTATTTATAACCTAGGCTCTGTCTATGAAAGGCAAGGCAAGCTTAGCGAAGCAGTAAAGCAGTTGGAAACAATAGCACCTTTTAATGCTAATCAGCCGGGATTGGCATTTGAGTTGGGACTTCTTTACTATAGAGCAAATCAGAAAGACAAAGCGTTTAATCAACTCCAGAGAGCAATTGTTCTTTCGCCCGACTATTCTAATGCCAGATGGTATTTGGCGCTTATATATGAAGAGAGGAGAGAGATTGATCGAGCCATAGAGCAATTGGAAAGAATATTAAGCATTGAAGCAAATAAGGACAATGAGATAGTTCTGAAAAAATTAGAAGAACTTAAGGCGGGCAAAATAAGTATTCCGCCCAAACATGTCCTCGACGAAAAACCTTTATAAAACCCTCGAAGTCTATAAGGTTCACCTCGCCGCTTTTATAGCGGCGGGTGTTTTTATTGGTTGGATAGGGTTTGCCGTTTTGAAATCGCCTCTCAAAACCACAAAAGAAGTGGTGATAAACGAAGGGCAGGGCGTTTCTGCTATCGCCGATATTTTAAAGGAAGAGAACGTCATAGATAACAAGTTTGCCTTTGTTGTCTACGTGATCGTTACTGGTAACGAAAAGAAACTCCAAGCAGGCAGATATATTTTCAAACCGGGAGTGACCACGCTGGCGATAGTGAATTCTATGGTAGAAGGATTTGCCGAATCGGACGATATAGTCATTACAATTCCGGAAGGATTCAATGTTTTTGATATTGACAAACGATTGGCTTCCGCCGGATTGACGAAAGAGGGCGAATTTGCAAAAAAATACCAAAACAATGAGGGGCAATTCTTCCCGGACACTTATCGGCTTAGTCAAATGTTGGCGACTGATAGTTACGATCTGATCACCGTATTGCGCCAGAAGGCCGCTGATAATTATGATGAAAAGACCAAAGAAATTTTAGCGGGTTTAAGCGAATTTGAAAGAGAGCGCATAATAATTATAGCCTCTATTCTTGAAAAGGAGGCTCGAACCGAGAAAGACATGAAATTGGTAGCAGGCATAATTTACAAACGGATGGAGTTGGGTATGCTGCTTCAGATTGATGCAACAGTTTTATACGGAGCATGTTTAAGAGAATTTGAAGAATCAGGATTTAAAAAGAATTGCGATGTCACGTTCCAAGGGCCAGCAAGAGAGATTAAGGTTGACGGGCCCTACAATTCGTATATGAGAACCGGATTACCGCCGGGACCAATATCTAATCCGGGATTAAAAGCCATCGAAGCGGCGCGGAACCCAGTCAAAAGCGATTATTTATACTATCTCTCGACCCGCGACGGTAGCCAGATGATTTATTCCAAAACAGCGGGGGAGCATGTGGCGAATAGAAAGAAATATCTCGGATTTTGACTTTTGGCAGGGGTTTTGATAATATGGTAATACCGTAGACAGCGTGATGAACGCCGAGGTTTAACTAAGGTCGATGCCTTGTTGAGTTTCTGCGGATAAAACCGTAGTTTTTGTTTAATTATATCAGGCAACGAGGAAGAAATAGAATCTTGTTTCTATTTCAACCGAGAGAACCTGATATACGAAACATGAAGTCAAAAACCAAAAAAGCAGAGGAGTTGGGCTTATTAAAAAACAAACTGCCCAAATTTGAGATCGTGGTTTTTACGTCGTTCTCCCCTTCGACTCGCTCCCAGCCGTCGCAAGACTCTGGCGGGCAGGCAGGGCAGGCAAAGGCAGGAGAAAAAGGTCTCTCTGTGGCTCAAATGACGGAATTAAAGAGACTGCTTAGGCCTTTGGGTTCTGAATATTTTGTGACCAAGAAAACTCTTATTGACCTAGCCCTTCGATCAACTCAGGGCAAGCAACCAGACAAAAATTATGACGGTCTGGATGTGTACGGGATGGATGGTTCGGTTGGTCTAGTGTTGGGAGGCAATGACCCTTACGGAGTAGCCAAAGGCGTCTATAATTTTTCTAAGAAAAATCCAGCGCTTCATTTTTGGGGTGCGATTTTTGGCGGTAAATTCATCGATACAGATGCGTTTTTAGAAATAGCTAAGATGCCGTCCCGCGAAGTGCTGATAGGAAGATTGGTCGGGATGCTTACATATCCGATTCGAGGATTGGCAGTGGCACTTAATGAAGTAGCAAAAAGAAAAGAAGCTATGGTATAAAAAATAAAAAATTATTATGGACAAAACAAAATTTATTGAAGAAGTTGAATCAATGCCTGTTTCCGAGTTGAATGAACTCGTTAAGGCGTTAGAAGAAAAATTTGGCGTGTCGGCGGCCGCTATGGCGGTAGCCGGACCTGCCGCCGGGGGTTCTGAAGCCGGCGCTGCGGAAGAAAAAGACAGCTACGCGGTTATCTTAAAAGAGGCAGGTGCGGCTAAGATACAAGTTATAAAGGTCTTGAGAGAAATAACCGGTCTTGGCCTTAAAGAGGCAAAAGATCTGGCTGATAAAGCGCCGGCCAGCGTTAAAGAAGGGGTCAAGAAGGTTGACGCCGATGAAATGAAAACGAAGCTGGAAGGAGCGGGAGCAACTGTCGAACTCAAGTAACCGCAATTGGGTAATTATCATACCCTTTTAGCAGAGGAGCCATTTTAATGGCTTTTTTGCTTTCTTGGATGATAAACAAATATGACCCAAAAGTTGGTCGGTTATGCTCGGGTTAGTACGGATAACCAGAAAGAAGAAGGCACGATAGAGATTCAGGAACATGCTCTAAGTGAATTCGCAGACAAGAATAATTATAAGTTGGTAAAAGTATTTAAAGATGACGGGGTGAGTGGTAGTTTAGAAGATAGACCAGGCTTGGCAGAGATGTTTAGTTACCTCGAGACAAAACCAAGGATAAAAGGAGTTTTGATTTATAAGCTCGATAGGCTCGCAAGAGACCTCTACATACAAGAGCATTTGATTAAGAAATTAGAGAATCTCCAGAAGATTATTTTGAGTGTTAAGGAGCATGGCCTAGATTCAAAAGACCCTATGAGAAAGGCGTTCAGGCAGTTTATGGGGATTGTAAGCGAGTTAGAGAAAGCATTCATTACCATGAGGTTAAGCGGAGGGCGATTGAATAAGGCCAAGAAGGGTGGCTATTCTGGTGGAAGGGTAGCGCTTGGCTATAAATCAGAAAACAAGGACTTGGTACTTGATGTAAATAATCTTGAGACAATTAGAACCATCCATACTCTAAGAGACCAGAAGGGGGGATATAGAGAAATAGCCAGGCTTCTCGAGAAAAGAGGAGTTCCAACGGCTAGAGGTGGTCATTGGTACGGAGCGACGGTCAAGTATATTCTTAGAAACAAACTCTACAAAGGAAAGCTGGTTTATAAAAACATATCAGCCAATAGGAAAGACCTATTAATTACTAAGTAGTGGGTAGCTAAATTAATTTTTAGGTAGTATTCACCTAGCCCGTTCCTTTTACATCAAAAAGCTAAGGCCGGTGATGATTTGAAGAGGAATTTTTTCTTCTCTTAATTTCTTTAAACTAATTAAGGCGCAATAAACCTATTAAGGACTGAAAACCAATTT
>Ga0155774_117_pt1 | contig 9752 bp, 14 predicted proteins | sample RifCSPlowO2_01_FD_107428 | JGI IMG/M metagenome (GOLD analysis project Ga0155774, IMG submission 107428) | Candidatus Yanofskybacteria bacterium RIFCSPLOWO2_01_FULL_43_22
TAATCGAATCGAAACCGACTACCGCTAAATCGACCGCCTGGGCGGCGCGCTCGAAAATCGGAATAAAAGAAGGATGCAGGCCATCAATCATTTCCACGGTCCTTCCGCCGAAGAGCCGTCCGAAGTGGTAGGAGAGCGTTATCGATTTCCCCTCCGGCAGGATGTCACCAATTTGATAACCCAATCTGGCTAAATGGCTATGGAGCTCTTCCCCTACTCTTATCTTCTCGACCCGCTCCGGCCGATCTTTATCTCTCTCCTCAATCAATTTCTTTATCGTATTCTTGCCGTTTCCGACGACTGTCGGGGCATGACCCCGGAAAAATCCAGCCAGCATTCCGTCTACCAGGGTGGCCCGGCAGACATCGCCGAGTAAGTGTTCTTCAACCACTAAATAGGGCGAGATTTGCCTGGTGATAGCTATTCCTTCCCTGAATTTTTGAAGGGAATTGATATTAGTGATGGTGTGCCTTCCGCGGGAGCCGACTTTCGGCTTAATGATGACCGGTTTCTCAAGTTTAGAAAATATTTTTTCCAGATTTTTTTGAGAATGAAAAAGTGGGAGTGCGAAACAGCGCGGGACCGGAATCCCGCGTTTCTCGAATTCGCCCTTGAGAATAAACTTATCATCCCAGTTCCTCCGCATATCAAGCGATTCGGGCGGGATCGGGATACTCTCGAAATAAATTGTTTTGGTGTCCCCTGCGAAGCCTTGGCGAAGTAGGGCCCTGTAATAATCAAGCGGCTGGCCGAAAAGAATTACTTGCTCCATCGGAATCCCCCGCCTCTTTGCTTCCTCCCAGATAACCCGGGAGCGGAAAGTTTTCACTTTCTCAATATCGGCGGAAAATTTCGCCAGCCTTAAAAATGCCAAAACTCGAAGGAACGCAACCGAGAGCCAATCGACGAAATTTTTTATAAACTTCGGAGCCCGGTAGGAAGTTCGAACCATGTGGTCATCGAGCGGATCAAAGAAAAAACTTCCCAAGAAAGAAAGAGTGTGATGGACGGGTGCGTCCCCACAGTAAGAACAGGCGCTGAGTTTTTGGGTTGGTTCGGATGGCATACAACACAAAAGAGGCAATCCGAAACTACTTTCAAATTGCCTCTTTAGTATAAAACATAATTCCTATTTTTCACCGATCATGTTAATTTTGGCCGTAAAATTGATAACTCCGACCTCCTCTATTATACCATATCCCCTTCTTTTCTCTTGCCAAGCTTTATCTTCACAATGAAGAAGAGGTAAATTATCTCAAGTATTCCCAGCGTGTTCAAGATAAGGAGGGCGACGAACCATTTCTTCTCGTCGCGTTTCGAGGCATGCCAGAGCGCCAGGCCCTTCCAGAAGAAGGACCAGGCCAGGAGCAAAACAAACCCCGGCCACCCGCCAACCGCGCTGACGTCAAAGTTACTCATAGAGTTATTATATTACAATTTTACGGCTTAAACAATTCTTGGAATTCCGTCTCCGGGTGGGACTACTAAATATGTCATAAGGTATCCTGTAATTCCAGAAATCACAATCATGCCAGCCCACATATGAATTGACCAAGGTGTCGTATCGGTCAAAAAGATTGTACTTACGTAAGTCGTAAATAAAATCATTGGGGCCAGCATGCCGAAAAGTCTAATGTGCCGTTCTTTTAAAGATAACGAGCAGACTTTTTGATATAAAATATCAATCAATATACCCGCAACCAGTGCGGTTAATATAAATGGATAATACTCGCCATGCATTACAGTTATTGCGATTGCGTTAAGCGTCAGAATTGTCGCAAAACTTCCGAAGGGGAAGACCCAATGTCGCATGCTCGCGAGTGTTAACCCCATAAAGATACCGGTAAACACAATTGCGTTGGCAACACCCAATCCACCCCCGTAATCACTATTGATTGGATTATCATAGAGAAATGTTTGCGACATCCAAGGGAAATTAAAGGGGTGCAAAAATTGGAGCATAAATCCCAGAGTCATCAGGAGATAGGAGAAGGAAAGTATGACCGGTATTTTATGGATAGTTTGGATTGTTCTATCTCGATACCAGATGGCGTGAAGCGGCCCGCTTACAACCATCGCTCCCCCAACCGCAAGGAGTATATGGGTGGGGCTAAGCAGGGCTTCAATACCAACTTCGATGCCAAACAGTGTGTGCCAAATTAAATCTCCTGGACCGCCAACTAAAACAAATACCATTCCCCAGAGAGTGAACATGTATTCTTTTGGCAGTGATCTCTTCCAAACATATCCCTTGGAATGGTTGTTAAATAGTTTTATCAAAAGCAAAAGCGTGACAGCTAAAACACCTGAGTAAAAGACCGCGTGCCAAGGCGTAAAAATAGTTTCAAGGGAAGAATCTAAATGCGTGTGCGCCCAACCGTCCAAGAAAACTCCGGCAATCCACCAGCCAGAGAATAAAACAAACAACCAATCAAATAAATTACTTACCGGCGCATAATTATTTTTTGTTTCCATATTTACGGCTTAAACAATTCTTCTAATTCTTTTCGCTTTTCTGGATCAAGTTTCGCTTCCATAAGTTTAAGCGTTATTTCCTGTTCGGCGAAATAAATATTTTTCTTGGTCGGTATGTCAATTAATTCATCCAGAGTTAAGGTAATTAATTTAATTTTTTCTCCAGCGTCGAGATGCAAGTCAGCAATTTTTTTCACCCCTTTCGCAATAAAGGTAAAAACTACCCAGTCAACTTTAGACGTTGGATGCTGTGCATCCCAGAGAATAAATTCTTCCGCCGTGTAGCCGCTTTCTTCTAATAATTCTCTTTTTGCCGCTTCCAAGATATCTTCTCCCTCATCTACCCGCCCACCAGTAGCGCCGATGAAGGGCTCTTTCCCCGGCTGTTCCTGTTCGGTTAAAATGATTTTCCCGCCCGGAAGCACCGGGAAGACAACTACCGTATCTGGCCGCTTTAATTTCTCAAAAGTAGCCTTGCTGCCATCAAACATTTTCTGCTCCCATTGATAAACATCGAAAACCACGCCCCTAAAAACTCTTTTAGCGTTCTCCGGAATTGGCTGTTTTGATTTCGGCCGTTCGATTTTCATTGCAAAAAGGCAAGCAAAGCATTATAAAAAGGATTTTTCGTCATGACATACGTATTCGAATACGTATTTAAATACGTATATTAATTATATCAAATTATCGAAAGAACGGTTCTTGCGAATTCACTATTATAATGTCACATTCCTTGTATGTTCTCCAACTTCTTATAATCCTTATACAAAAACCAAAACCCCGCTACAGATATAAATGAAACAAGAAAATAAAACAAAAATGTATGTTCAGCTATAGTAGCAACAATTTGAGAACCAAAAAATACATACATAAAATCAATTGGCACAGAAAACAACATGCTGATTAAGAAAAATGTTAAAAAATTTATTCTACTTAATCCACTGGCATATGCCAGTATTTCTGGCATAACAATCAGCGCTATCCTAGCCTTTATCATTGATTTGCTGTCTTTTAATACCGCCACCGTATTTATTACTTTTTTAAAAAAATTTTCTCCTGCAAAAATTTCTACTATTTTATGACCATAAAACCTACTCAAAAGAAAACATATCGTTAAACCCAAAGCATCGCCCAAAAGTGATAGGGCTAAGCCATAAAAATTCCCAAAGAGACTACCGGCAATAAAATAAAGCGGGGTACCGCCTAAAGGCGCTATAACCAACGTAGATATTTTTAGCAGAACAAAAATGATGGGTGTTAAAATACCAAAAGAGTCAATTTGGTTGGCCAGAGAACCACTTTTTATCATCTGCACCGAAGCAATAAAAAGCAAAACTATTATTACAAACCAAACATATTCAATAATTTTTCGACGCTTAACCATTTATTTTCGATTTCATACACATAATCCTTATTCTATAAGATAACCACAATGATCAACGCGCCAATTATTTAAGTGTTCATTTATATGTTCAGTGTAATTATCCCTGTGATAAAAGGGAATGTTAACTCCTCGCTCCAATAAGTCACAAGAAAGTTCAGTGCCGCGATTGATCGCTTCAGGTAAATGGAGAGTAAGTATTACACCAGCAACAATAGCACTAATTACCAAAATTCCACCAAGCGCGATTATCCCTAGGGCAGAAAAAAGATTTCTATTTTTTACTAAACTTGCTCCCGCTATTATGCTTGCGCCTGAAAGTGATAACATTGCCGCCACAAAAGAAATCAAAAACAACAATCCCAAGAACCCAAAAGAGAAAATAAGTGTATATATTGCCTTTAATATTTCACCCAATTCACTTGATGGCAGATTCCCAAACAAAAACGCTGTCAAAAAAACAGCTATTGTTAGAATCGCAATACCTACCAGTACGACAACAATGCCAATCAACTTAAGAAGGATAGAGAAAAAATATCCCGCATTTTCCGCGACACCAGTACTAAATTTGGGGAATCTTTCTTTAAACTTAACTAATAATTCACCGAAAAACTTTTTTATGCTATACCAAGATTTTTCTAAAAAGCTATCGGCTTTATGCGTTGTTTTTAAATCACTCGGAACAATATCAAGGGGGTCTCCTATTTCACTTTGTACTATGACAACCATATCAGTAGTTATGGCGCGGTTACCATTATTAGTCGCAATATATAATTTCTCAGCGATACGAAACTCTAAATCAGAAATAATTTCTTCTGAATCCACGCTTGATGTAAAGGCATTTTTTATTTTTTGAATAAAAGAATCTAATGCTTTAAGGGCATCCTCTTCAATTAAAAACACAGTTTTACCGATTGTGACTTTATGAACTTTTTTCATGCTTTTTTATTATGGAAACAAGTTGTTTGTTAAACTTTTTCCATGAATTAATTAACTCTTCTAAAATCTCCCGACCTGTTTTAGTAAGCACATAATATTTGCGAGGTGGTCCTGCTGCACTCTCCTTCCAACTATATGACAGAACCCCTGTTTTCTCCAATCGATTTAGTAAGGGGTATAGGGTTCCCTCAACGGTTATTATTTTGTTTTCCTTCAAATTTTCGAGTATATCGGCAGCGTATGCTGCCTTTTTTGATATGAGTAAGAGAACCGCGAGCTCAAGCACTCCCTTGCGCATCTGGGCCTCACTATTTTCAAGGTTGTATTCTCTTGCAGTACTCACGATTACATACTAGCACAAGCTAGTATGTAATGCAAGGTACTTAATTCAGATTAAGTCCGCCAAAGCATTTATAAAAGGATTTTGGGTCATGGTTTTTATTTACTCCTCCAGTCTCTGATCACCACCCCGCCTTTTATTTTCTTCACCACTACTTTTTGTTTCTCTTTCCAGCCGAGTTTCTTTAGGATTTCAACGGGAATCGAAACATTCAAACTCCCGCCATTGCGGGTGACTTTTCGAATATTTCTCTCTTGATATTTTTTGTCCGGCATTTGTTTGTATTCGAATACATATTCGAATATGTATATTATTATAACAAATAAAATGTTAAACGGGCTCGCGGGAGGTTATCCTCGCGAGCCCGTTCCCCTTTTTGGGGTGGCTACTGATTTGTTGTCCCCGAATCAGCGACGGGTACGATAGCGGATCATCTGGAAGATCAAAATGGACGAGAGCACACAGCCGGGCGTTTGGGAGATGATGAGAAACCAATCCGGCTTGGTCCAGCCATAAAGGCTCCAGAACAGATACGCAATCCCGACCGACAAAACAAGTCGATAGTCAATCCCTTCGCAATTCTTCGGGTCCCTGTGGTTCTTGATTATCTGTGCCGGAAGACCCAGCACGACAATCGTCAGCGACGCGATCATCGCCAGAATTCCGATTCCAGTCATGCGGAGTTCCCTCCGTGGATTGTTTAAGGACAGTGCAAGCCTTTAATATAATAACATTTATTCTAAAGTGTGTCAAAAGAAACCCCCGTAGCAAGAACCGTTCTTGCTATTCACTAGGGTTGGAAACTCTACCAAAGAATAATATATTTCCGTTATCTTTGTCTTGGATTACGAAAATAAACGGATGATCTGCTCGAAAGACGGGAGTTTGTTGTGGCATAACAGAAGTTATACCCACTGAAACGCCAGTCGCGGCTGCGGCTTCGGTGCCCTCTTCGTTGACATCAACGAAGGCTTGATGAATTACATTTTGGATTGATAGACTTTTAGTTCCGTCCATACCGGAAAAATCAGCCGCGTCTGTAAATGCTGTCGGCATACCCATTTTTGCCAATGTTTCGCTCATGAAGTATTTAGTGTTAAAAGTGAATTTTGGCATAAATACATCAACGCGTTGCTCTAGCAGTTTACTTTTCCAGTCGTTAATTTTTTCCAAAGATAAAGAACTTTCCAGCGAAGACAAATTATCATTTTTAGGAAGCAAAATCATCATTGATAATTTGTCGCCCTCATAAGGTATTTCAAGGATTTGTAAATTATCTGCTTCTGTATAATGAAATTTCGCGTCTTTATCTGTTCGTTGCATCATTGAGATTTTAACTATGTTATTAGAATTCACTCGAAAATTATCATCTCTCGTTTGCTTCTTTTCAAATTGCTTAATCCATGTCCCCTTAAAATAAATTGCGTTCGTGAGAACAAGGCGCGTCATGCTATCCAAAGAACCTTGAGGAAACAGATTCGTTATTTTATTATTGGTTTTTTCCTCCACCCATTTATTTATTGTTTGCCTTGCTTGTTCGGTTGAATTTTTGAAATCAACATTGGTGGCTTTTCCTGCATAATACTGTTGTAAAATATTTATATATTCGCTTAAAAATTTATAATCGTTTTGTGCCCACAACGCATTAGCAATATTAAGTTTATATTTAGAATTTGGATTATTAATCTGGTTGTGGATTGCAGCAAAAGAAGATTGGCGCAAATTGCTGTCAACAGGGAAATGAAATATAGTTTGTATTTCGTCTGCCGTTTTTCCGCGTGCTCCCTCGTAGGTCATTGCGAGCGCAGTCGAAATACTGTATGGTGAAAAGAAAATATTTCCGTCGGTTTTTTCTAATTGTGAATAAAGGTCTAAAGCAAATTGGTTATTTGCGCTTACTACCGAATTTATTCCCACGGGAGTCGCGCCTTTGTCATCTACTACTATCGAAGCCGGTTGTGGAGTAGGTATTTGATCTTTGAAATATATAACCCCACCAACTACTACCACCAAAATTACGAATGCGATAACAAAAAGTTTTTTATTCATAGTGATTAATATTATTTAATTAAATCGTCAACACTCACATCAAGGGCTTCCACAACCTTTTTGAGCGTGTCCAATGTTGGATTTTAAGTATCGCAAGAACGGTTCTTGCGAACTCGCGTATTCCTTTCTCTGAACTTTTTATTCGCCATTAGTATTTATATTAGTATTTAAATACTTACATTAATTATAACAAAAAATCAAAGGCGGTAGTGTTATTTCAACGATGAATGCAGCTGGCCCAACAACAAGGCCGACGCATTCCCTCGATAAGCTCCGCGCGCGTCCTTTCTATCCGGCGGCTTCGCGTCTCTCTATACTTCGCGGATACAACCCAACAAATCCACTCATTGCGCGCGAGCGGTGTAATGTCCTCCCACACCACTCGCGCCCCTTTCGAAGTTGTAAGGATTTTGCGCAAGTCCGCCGGCAAATTATGCACTGTATCGGCGGCAATTCTTTTTTTCATAAATTAAATCTAGATTTTCTTATAATATATCTTTTCTGGATAATGCAGAAACACAAAAAGTGTTACGGGACAAAGCCATAAATTATTTTCTTCAAGAATCGAATGATTGATTTTTATCAGATTTCCCTTGTAGATAGCTCCTTTGGCTATTCCCAATTTTTTTACTCTGTCCAGCACATCAGTGTATTGGGAAATAGGCTGAGTAGACACTTCAAACCAAATTTCGTTCTTATCTTCTGCCAACTGCTCAAGCAGCACATCAGCGCCTTTAACCATAGCCAAATGTGCTTTTGAAAATGGGTAGTGAGGTAAATCAATAAACCAACCCTGTTCGTTTTTATAAAATCTATAAATCATTGCATTTCCCATCTGGCGGAGACGGTGGGATTTGAACCCACGAGAGAGTTGCCCCCCTAACACCTTAGCACGGTGCCGCTTTAGACCACTCAGCCACGTCTCCTCATTCACTTTGTTCACTCGTCGACGTGTCTTCGTGCCCTCCCGGGCCCTTCCCTAGAGCTTGCTTCGCAAAAGCTCTTTCTGCTCCCTAGAATCGGATGAAATATGAAGCAGTTCATATTTCATAGCCACGTCTCCAAGAATCATACTCTAGCATATTTTTCATATTTTTCCATTATTTTATGATAGAATTCGAGAATGCCTCCGCAACGCCTAAAACAATTAGTAATTGATGAATTCTCCGGAGAAAATGCTCAGCTTCAGTATATTAAAAAAGCAGAAGAGGGCTTATGGATCTCTGAGAAATATTTCCTTGATAAATATTTCACCAGAAAAGGGCGCGTCTTAGATATTGGCTGTGGCACCGGCAGAACAACTATTCCTCTGGTAAAAATGGGTTACGCAGTAGTGGGAATCGACCTAGTTCCTGCCATGATTGAGAACGCAAAGAAAATTGCTCTTGAAAAAGGGTTGAATATTGATTACAGGGTGGGAGACGCAACTAATCTTGAATTTAATAATGGTACTTTCGATTACGCTTTGTTCTCCAACCAAGGATGGACACAAATTCCCGGAAATCAGCACAGATTTCAGGCCCTAAAAGAAGCGCAAAGAGTTTTAAAAGATGGAGGAGTGTTTATCTTTACTGCCCACCCAAGGATAACGACTCACCATTTTCTCTTTTGGACCAAACAGTGGATCAGATTCTATATCCTGAAACCACTAGGTTTAAAGATTAAGGAAGAAAATTTTGGGGACCGGTTTTTCAAAAGAGAGACGTCCGATACCCAGCGTACATATAAGACCGAACAATATATTCATATTCCTTCTATCAAAGAAGTAAAAGAAGAAATTCGAAAGTCGGGATTTAAGGTCCTGGAAATCAGTGGCCAATTACAGATTTCAGATAAAGATGTCCGGAAATATCCTCCGGTTTTCTATATCTGCCAGAAATGATTAAACTATGTCCCCTCAGCGTATGAAAAAATTAATAAAGTTTTTGAAAGAAATCGCGAAGCTAAAGAATGTCGAGCGAAGGGTCCTCATTTCCAACATGAAGCGATGGGAAAGCAGCGCCGAACATTCTTTTGACTTGGCAATGTGGGTCTGGATTCTATCTCCATATTTACCGAAGAATCTCGATCTACCCCGGACCATGAAACTGGTTTTGCTGCATGACTTGGTCGAAATCTATGCCGGCGACACATTTTTCTTTGATCACAAGAAACGAAAAACAAAGAAAATGCGGGAAGACAGGGCTGCAAAGAAACTTTTCGCTCAAGCCTCACCGGAGCTCAAAAAAGAATTCACAAAACTTTGGCGAGAATTCGAAACCAGCAAAACAAAAGAAGCTAGGGTTGCAAAATCGGTCGATCGCCTTCAGCCAATACTTCAAAACATTTTAACTGGCGGATATTCTTGGAGAAAACATCATATTACCGAAGAGTTCATTCAGGATCACAAAAAACAATACATGGTTCATGATCCGTTTCTCCTTAAGCTTTATAACGCTCTAATTAAAGAAGCTCGGCGAGTAAAAATTTTACCCCGTTAGTATCATGGAACTTCACGACCGGCTCGAGGAAAAATTTCGGATTGATGTTAACCAGAAAAGGGCGCTTAATCGCCTGAAACTTTTTACA
>Ga0155774_118_pt1 | contig 7501 bp, 9 predicted proteins | sample RifCSPlowO2_01_FD_107428 | JGI IMG/M metagenome (GOLD analysis project Ga0155774, IMG submission 107428) | Candidatus Yanofskybacteria bacterium RIFCSPLOWO2_01_FULL_43_22
TCCAATAGTTTCGAGCGCAGTATTTCCATTGCCTTGTCTCTGTTCCTTTGCTGGCTTCTTTCAGAGCGGGATGAGACGACAATTCCTGACGGCTTGTGGAGTACCCTTACGGCCGTCTCAACTTTATTGACATTCTGTCCTCCCGGGCCACCGGCTCGAGAAAAACTCACCTCTATTTCATCCGGCCTTATTTGAACGTCACTCTCGGTGGCTTTTTGGAGTACCGCAACTGTGGCCGTAGAAGTGTGAACGCGTCCTGATTTTTCTGTTTTGGGAACACGTTGAACTCGGTGGACTCCCGACTCATTGGTCATTCTATCAACCCCCTCTCCTTTCAATTCAAATACCATTGACTTATAACCGCCTATGTCGTTCTGGTTGTAGTCGATTACCTCAAAACCCCACCCTTTTGTTTGGGCGTATCTTTTGTACATATTGAATAAATCTGCGGCAAAAAGAGCGGCTTCATTACCGCCCGTTCCAGCTCTTATTTCGACTATTACACTATTCGCCATTTTATAACTTGCTGGCCGCTCTCCGACTGACAACGTCGGAGTACGCTCTTGGCCAATATTTTCGTTAAAAACTCCGTTTGCTCCTCACCATATTATAATATGGCTTGTCGCAATACTCGCTTTTGCCTCAATCTTGACCAAGCCAGCCATATTCCAAAGAGATTTATTTGCTCTTTTTCACTTTCTCCGCCGATCTTTCTAATCGTTTCTTGAACTTTTCAACTCTTCCTCTGGTGTCCAGTATTTTTTCCGTGCCAGTATAAAAAGGATGGCACTTTGCACAAATACCGGTGTTGATTTCTGGCAATGTCGAACCGGTGACCCATTCATTGCCGCAAGCGCATTTCACCTTGGCGTTCGGATAGTATTGTGGATGTATGTCTTGTTTCATGGCTAATTAACGGCTATTCTAATATATTATCTTGTTAAAGTCAAAGTTGTGGCGCGGGAGTGTTGATTTTTTTAATCCGTTGATGTAATATATCAAGGTTGAAATATGCCAGGCAGTGAAAGTCTCGACTGCCTGGCGACAGTGTAATTATTTGGGACTGCTATTATTTGGTATGGCAGAATTTAACAGCGTACAAATTCCTTATGAGGATATGCTTAGAGCAGGTATGCATTTCGGTCGTAAAAAGACCGTTTTTAACCCTGCAATGGAAAGGTATGTTTTCACGGTCAGGGATGGCATTTGCATAATCGATCTTTTGAAAACCCAGACCCAACTAAACAACTCGATAGAATTTATCAAGACAACTATCGGGAACGGAGGCCTGGTTTTGTTCGTATCTCTTACCAAACAGTCTTCTGATAAGGCGAAGGACTTAGCTGAATCATTGAATATGCCCTATGTTCTTGATAGGTGGCTTGGAGGAACCTTAACCAACTTCAAGGTTATAAGCGAGAGGGTCAAAAAACTTGAGGAAATGGAACAGGCTCAAAAGAGCGGAGAACTTGATAAGTACACGAAAAAGGAACGAACCGTGTTCGCAAAAGAGCTTGAAAAGATGCAAACCAAATTCGGCGGACTCAGAAAATTGACAAGAGTGCCGGATGCTATTTTTGTCTCTTCTTTAAAGGAAAGTGAATTGCCGGTTCATGAAGCCAAGAGAATGGGCGTGAAAATAGTCGGTATCGCCAATACCGACTCCAATCCGGAAGAGATCAACTATATCATTCCCGCAAACGACAGATCTAAAAAGTCGGTCGACTTGATAATCGAAGCAATAAAGAAAGAAGTTTTGGAAAACTAATTGTGGAGAAGGACCCGTGTTTTAGCCGGGCCTGCGTAGATATTAGGATACAAAGTAAATGGCAAGTGATTTGGAAAAAATAAAACACCTTCGCGACTCAACGGGTCTGTCTTTGGGTCAGATCAAAAAATCTCTTGATGAGGCTGGCGGAGATGTGGCAAGGGCTATGGAGGCACTTAAGGCCCACGGTATCTCTGTTGCGGAGAAGAAGTCGGCTCGCGAGGTCAAAGAAGGCGTGGTTGACGCATATATCCACGCCACCAAAAAACTGGGCGCCATGATAGAGGTTTTGTGCGAGACAGATTTTGTGGCCAGAAACATAGAGTTTCAAAAATTAGCCCACGAATTGGCAATGCAAGTCGCGGCTGCAAAACCGGGAACAGTGGAAGACTTGCTATCCCAACCATTTATTAAAGACCAAGACATTACAGTCCAAGACTTTATCAATCAACACATCGCTAAGCTGGGAGAGAATATACAGATAGGCAGGTTTGAAATATTTCAGTTGTAAATCCTAAACCCTAATCTCTAAACACTAAACAAGCTCAAAATTCAAATCTCCAAAATTTTATAATTTTGGGATTTCATTATTAGAAAGTTGTTTAGAAATTAGAAATTAGAAATTAGAAATTTGTTTCTTCTTATCCCCCTTATTTTAATTGTGATATCAGCTGGCGGGGTTTTATTTATTATCTGGCGAAAATTGCCGCGCCTTGAAAAGTTGGCTGAAGCTGAGAGCGTTAACAGAGCTTCTTTTCGCGGAGAGAGATCCGACAAAGACTCCGCTAAAACAGGAATCCTTTCCGAGACGCAAAGCCGGGTTTATGCGGAGAGTGGTTGGTGCCATGTTTTTTTTGATCTTTGTCCGGAGATCCGGAATTGGGCTAAGAATATCAAGGCGAAAGAATACAAGGAGATGTGGCTTATCGAAACAGAGAAGCTTCTTAGGCGACTTCGGGTGGCTTCATTAAAAATGGACCGTTTCTCCGATTCTCTCATCACGAAAATAAGAAAGCAGACCCATTCTGGCGGTAACTCTGCTTTTTCTGTTGAAGAGATAAAAAATCAGCAAGACACAAAGGCAGAAGATGGCAAAGTGGAGTTCAAGAAAAACGAGCAAAGATTAATAATAGAAATAGCGAAAAACCCCAAAAACGCGGCGCTTTACGAAGAATTAGGTGACCTTTATTCTGGGGCGGGTGATTATAAGGATGCCAAGGAATCATATGAAGCGGCGATAGAACTTAATTCTAACAGCGAAGGATTAAAGAAAAAACTCTCACAAATACTCGAAAAATTAGACCCCGTAAAATCGCAAAACGATTATGGGGCAGGCAAATCCGACGGTTCTCAAAATTAGTTTTTTGTGGTAAAATATATGTGTGCCTAGCGTTATTAAGCCACCTTAGCTCAGTTGGTAGAGCGCCACTTTTGTAAAGTGGATGTCGTCAGTTCGAATCTGACAGGTGGCTCTACAATTTGTTTAACAAATTGTCAAATCGGGGGTGTACTCAAGTAGTCAACGAGGGCAGACTGTAAATCTGCTGGCCATCGGCCTACGTAGGTGCAAATCCTACCGCCCCCACTCGATTCGTCACTCAAAGTGACTCACTCGTGGTAAACCACACCAAAAAGATCCTAGTGGTCTTTTTGAGCTTGACGAATCGAGTGCCCTGAGCGATAGTCGAAGGGCATATGTATTATATTTATATGATTAAAAATGGATACGATAAGTTATACGTTGGGTAAAAATTACCGACTAAATCAAATATTTGGTTGAAAGAATTAGATAAATTTGGTATAAATAAGAATCAGTTTTTTAAGGTTATTACTACTCCAGCCAGATCCTCGGGTACTTATAGGGAGAAATCAAAATGGGGAGTGTTAACCGTTTATTTTTCCAACATGAAGCTTAAAAAGCTGCTTGATAAAATGTTGCCGTTGTAGCTCAGTTGGTAGAGCAACTCCATGGTAAACTAAACTTGCCCATTATGGGAGTAATCTTATAATGAATCCCGAATAACGGTTAAAGGCCTTACACAGGTTCAGACCGTGGCGTATCATTATCATTGTATACGCCCGAACGACTGACAAGGGCTCCGACTTGAGTCGGAGAAGATACAGTCTAATCCTCCTATAAGCTCAGCGAAGTGGAGGTACTCATGAAGGAGTAGGTCGTCGGTTCAAATCCGACCAACGGCTCCACAATTAGACTTTCAGACAAAACACCGACTTTTTGATGGGACGCGCGAAGCGCGTCCCACTGATTTCCCCCCGCAGAATTCAGGATTTTTGGCGCGCTTGCGCGCACTAATTTGTTTTGGAGGAGGAGGTTCGAGCCAAAGATTTCTTTGGCAGCAACCTTTTTAGCAAAAAGGTTGCTATCCAATGCAATTTTTTCCATATTTCCCGCATCCTTTATCCACTTTTCCATCGGTTCGAGCCAATGTTTCTGCTTTTGTTGATTACGAGATATTTCCTCCTCCAGCGATTTTTTCTCGGATAGTAATTTAGACTTTTCAGCACGATATATTTCTTTGTCTATGTCTTGGTCTAAATAGCCGTCTAAAAGTCGCTGGAGCTTCACTGTGATATCCGTAATCATTTTTTGATTTTTCTCAACAAAAACAGAAACAGATTGGGCGGAATTGAGTTTATGCACTTTTTGCTTGCGAAAAAAGGATATGCTATACTATTCTCATATGGTAGGATTTAGAGAACGACTCTCGGCTATTAAAGGAAAACAGGAAGCCGCAGATCAAATGAAAAAGGAACAAGTTGAAAAAGCCACTGAAGAGGCTCGGCTTGAGCGTCAAGCAAAGCGTAGTGCGCTTTCTTCTGAATACTATACTGTTAGGGCAGAGTTTGCTCAAGCAGAGCAAACTGCAAATGAAGCGCGTGAAGCTATCTTACAAGCTGACGCTTTTGCTGCCGAACAAGGTGAAAATTTAGACCCTGAAGCAAGAGCAGAAATTGACACAATGAAAGTTGAAGCTAGAGAAGCACAACAAAGATTTGAAGAGCTAAAAACTAAATTGGACGCGCTTAGGGCGGAAATTTCTGCTTTTGAAGAATCCGTGGAATCTCAAACACAAGATGAATCTGTTTCAACAGATTCATCAGAATCTCCAGAAGATGAAGATGCGGAAGCTAAAACAAGATTGCAAGAAGAAGCAAACATCAGAGCTTTTGATCTTTGGGAGTCAATTTTAAAAAAAGCAAAATTATGGGACAAGTATGCAAGTCCATCAGAAATACAAGCGGCTTTACAACCAACAATAGACGCATTAAAACAATCTGGAAATTTAGTTGATTATCTTGCTCTAAAATCTGTAGATGGATTTAGTACGCGAATTGATATTTCTAGCGCCGCAATGCAAGAAGACCCTACCACTCTAGAGAAGGCGAGAACGGAAATACTTACCGCCGAACAAAACCGAGAAATAGATAACAGACTTCAAGAACTTGGAGAAGAGACAGCTTTTGCGTTAAGTTACCAAGCTAACAAAGCGGGTGTTAGTGTTGAAGAATTTCTTGCTAGTAATCCAGGCTTTTTAGCTCAAGTGGATAAAAATGCTTTAGATTTTCGATCTAGGACTATGGCAGAACTTTCACCGGAAGACAGAGGTAAAGTAGAAGAACAAGCAAATGCTAAATTAAATGCTATAAAAACTTACAATAGATTGCGAGAAGAAAATCTAAAAAGATCTGAGGGTATCAAAGGCCCAGCGAAAGATAGTGGAAAATATTTAGACGCCGCTAGCGAAGAATATCGAACAGGCATGGAAGCAGATATTGAAGCTGAACTCCAAGTATTAAAGTCTGAAGGTAAAATAGCCGAGTACCTGGCTCTAAAAGGTACTGTTGGTCCTAACTTTACGACTAATCCGCGTAATCTTGACTTCTTTAGAGTGAAAGATTTAGTAGAGATTGTAGCTAAAGAAGATCAATCAACAATAGATAATCTTAGAGCTGTTCTTACTACTGAACAAAATCTAGCCTTAGACCAAAAACTGTCTCAAGCCAAATAAATTAATCTTATAGAAGTGTAAAAAATTTCCGCTTAGTAGCGGAAATTTTTTTGTATCATTTACTTTTCTATTCCTAATTGTTTGCGAAGTTCCGATAACTTACGTTCATCAGCTCGTTTTCTAGTAGCAGAAACAGATTCCCCAGCTCTTTTTCTAATATCAAGAAACTGTTGATTGAGAGCTTTCAACTCAAGCTCCACTGCTTTTAATTGAGCTTGTAGTTTGTTTTTCTTAGATAGATTTTTTGTCTGCATATATTTAGATGATAGCATATCTTTTTCCGTAAGCAAAAAGTGCATGAACTCAATCCCGTCCGTATTGAAGCCCCGCCACCTGCCCGAATACTTGGAGGGCAGAACCCCGAAAGAAAAACACCCTTTCCATTTTAGAAAAAATCGGGCGCGCGCAAATCAGAAAAGCAAGGGACATTTTTCTTTGGGGTTGCCGAGCGGAGCGAGGCGGTGGCGGGGCTTTCGTTCATTACGAATTTTTGATAAAGTAGGTTCGAGCGAAGTCATAAAAACACTCCAGTTTTGTAGAAAAAGACGGTGACTCTATTGCGGTTTTAAAAATTAAACACCCATCAGGGTGTTTGGTCATTTGTGTAATAATCGGACAAATAGATTATTTTGATTAAAAACAAGCAACCCGTCTGCATGTACTTGATTTTGATCTAATTTATTGATAAAATATACAAGAATCTAATAATAACCAATTACGGCTATGCCACAAGAAAATTTGTTAAGAATGAAATGCACAACGTGCAAGCGGGCCAACTACTATACTACCAAGAACAAAAAGAAGGTGGAAAGGAAGTTGGAATTCAAGAAGTTTTGCAAATGGTGCAAAAAAGGCACTCCCCACAAAGAAGCGCGTCTCACGGGTTAAAGAAGACAGATAGTTATGGGTCTATATTATAAACAGCAACCATGACGGTTGCTGTTTATAATTGGGTTTTTAATAATCTTTCGATACTGGTATAATGATTATGTAACATATTAACCTTTGTATGAAAATAAAACGCGACTTACAAATAAGGGCCGTAGCATTAAGAAAATCAGGACATTCTTTGTCTGAAATTTCTGATCAGCTGAATGTCGCGAAAAGCTCCGCGTCTCTGTGGGTAAGAAATGTTAAATTATCAGATAAAGCATTACAAAGAATATTGATATGCAAACAAAAAGGCGTACAAAAGGGGGGAGATGCAAGAAAGATGGAGTCCCGATTGGCTAAAAATAAGATATACAAAGAAGCGGAAGCTGAAATTGCCGATTTGAAAACTTCTAAGGGCATAAACAGATTGGTACTAGTTATGATATATTGGTGCGAAGGAGGAAAAGACGATTCTTCTGTGAGTTTTACCAATTCTGATCCCGATCTCACCCGCTCCTTTCTAGATTTATTAGAAAAGTCATTTGGTGCTGATCGACGGAAGATTGGTGCTCGTCTACATTTACACGAATATCATGACCCTAAAATCCAACTTGCATGGTGGTCCAAGAAACTGGCTTTAAACGAAGACCAGTTCAAAAAATTCTATTTAAAACCCAATACAGGAAAAAGAAAAAGAGACAATTATCCTGGATGTGTGAATATTAGATATTATAATAGTTTTTTGGCTAGAAAATTGTTATATTTAGCTATGGTATATTTAAATAAAAATGGGGGCATAAGCTAATGGTAAACTTTTCCTCTCCAAAAG
>Ga0155774_105_pt1 | contig 2068 bp, 3 predicted proteins | sample RifCSPlowO2_01_FD_107428 | JGI IMG/M metagenome (GOLD analysis project Ga0155774, IMG submission 107428) | Candidatus Yanofskybacteria bacterium RIFCSPLOWO2_01_FULL_43_22
GGAAACGGAGATGAAATGGCAGGCGGAGTCCAGCCGGCGGGAAGAAATAAAATCGCTTGAGCGTTTGGTTAAAGATGTGGAGGAGAAAAGGATCGCGCTCGAATCTCACTTCGCGCAAAGCTCCAACGTGGTGCCCTTTTTAGACATGCTGGAAAAATTAGCGCTTTCAACTTCGGTCAAGTCTGAAATTGTTTCGGTTGATGTCGCCAAAGACAAGAGCGGGCTTCTGGTCGAAATGAAGGTGGCTGGGATTTTTGAGGCGGTTTATAAATACTTGCTGCTTCTGGAGAATTCTCCTTACCAGCTGGAATTTGTGAGCGCGGACTTGCATAAAGTAAGCGAAGGAAGCGCCGACTGGGCAGGAAATTTTAAAATGAAATTATTAAGTTTTATTCCCTAAATCATGAGACTGAAATTTTTTAAAAGAGAAAAGAAATTCAAGAAGGGGGGATTCCATACCAATCCGGACATTAGCTGGGAGATCGTTCTTTACCTCGCCTTCGCCCTCATCGTTGCCTCTTTTGTTTTCGGATTTTTCCTGCTTAAGGAGATTGGCAAAGAGCCGGGGGCTTCGGAATTAAGCGGCAGAGGGCAAGCGAAAATCATAGAGAAAGAAAGGATCGATAGGGCGCTCGACTACTTTGCCGAACGGGAAAAAAAATCCGTCGAGATCTTGAATTCTCCTTCACCCATCGTTGACCCGTCGAGGTAAAAATGTTATTTTATCTCTCATGCGCGCTTAGCTCAGTTGGTAGAGCAACGCATTTACACTGCGAAGGTCGGGGGTCCGAGTCCCTCAGCGCGCACAATTTGTTGTCCCCTCGGAGGGAATCGAACCCCCATTAAAAGGTTAGAAACCTTCCGTTCTATCCATTAAACTACGAGGGGATATTAAAATGTTTCTGCAGGCCCAACTTCCAGCCTAATATTCTTCTGAATAAGTTTTTATCGTGGATAATTATTGAGCAAGTTCCATTGTACAATATGTTTCTTCTTTGGCCAAGAGAGGTTGGTTTTATGTATGGCCGATAGAATTGTGTGGGCGCGACTTTAGTTACTTCAGACCAGTAATTGATAATATCTTTTCTAATGTGGAGAGTATGCATGTGGATGTGAATCTTTATTTTTTTTTCGGGGACCTTGCATACTTTTCGGAACCATTTCATCATTAACAGAATCATTTTTTCGTCTGAATTTGCAAATTTAACTGATTCTACTGGATTTTTTGCGCCCTCTGCCCAGTATAGGGCTAGACCGATAAGAAATAGGGGGTCTTTTTTAAGAAAAGCAACTTCTCTTTTTGCATTTCTGATAATTTCTTCAGTTCTTTTTTTTCGAGCTGTAACTTTTCTTTTTGCCACTTCGTATCTTACCCTATCCATTTTATTTATAAGCTGCTTTTTTTGTTCACTAGTTAGTTCTATATCTCGTAGCCAAATGCTAAGTGTTGATTTAGACACCTTTATCCTCTCAAGAATTTTAGAATAACTTATACCATTTTTTCTCAACTTCAGTGCCAACACCTTTTCCCTATATTTCATATGTAAAAGTATACACTAATGTTCTTTAGAAAACAACTATTGGGGTTCGCTTTGTAGTATGTTATAATAAATTCAATGAGAATCAAAACCCTATACGAAGACGCGGATTTCCTGGTGATAGATAAGCCCTCGGGGATTTTTGTGCACCCTTCGACCGCGCTCAGGGCAGGCCCCGGAGAAAGTACTGTTCTTGATTTAATGAAAAAAAAATATCCTGGAATCCAGCTCTCGCATCGGCTCGACAAAGAAACTTCCGGGGTATTAGTGCTCACGAAAAGTGAAAAGGCATATCAGTTTCTTAAAAAACAATTCCAAGCGAGAACGGTGAAGAAAACTTACGTAGCAATAGTAAATGGTCATGTGAAAAATGATCACGGGATTATCAATAAGCCGATCGGAAGGAGTCCGAAAGATTTCAGAAGAAGGCTGGCCGGCCGGGGGGTGAAAGGGAAAATCCGGGAGGCGATTACGGAATACAAAGTTTTAAAGAGGTTTCAGGCTCCTTTTGTCCAAAATTTTTCCCGCTT
>Ga0155774_113_pt1 | contig 1217 bp, 2 predicted proteins | sample RifCSPlowO2_01_FD_107428 | JGI IMG/M metagenome (GOLD analysis project Ga0155774, IMG submission 107428) | Candidatus Yanofskybacteria bacterium RIFCSPLOWO2_01_FULL_43_22
TGAAAAATTAAGACGGAAATTATCCGATAAATTAGCCATATACCAGGAAAAAGAAATCTCTGTAACGGCCAGTTTTGGCGTAGTCGGATATGTTCACGAAGAAACTCTTGATGATTTTATAGCCCACGCCGATAAAGCCATGTACCATGCCAAGCACGAACTTGGTAAAAATGCAGTCGCTACCTTTTCCCAATTAAAAATGGCCGATTAAGCCATTGGGAAATATATTTAGGTCGTTATAGGTAATTTATGACACTTCCTGCATCTTGCACCATATATCTCATCTCCCACCTCTATCTGATTACTAGAACCGCTTAGTTTCTGTGTAATAACTGCGGGACTATTATCATCCATGCACTCAATGCATACCGCTTTGCGCTTAATTACTTCATCTGCTATTGCCATTAAATGAGGCATGATTCCAAATGGCTTACCCCAAGCATCCATATCCAAACCAGAAATCCAGATTGTAAAATTATCGGCTTTCCTATCTCTAGCTAACTTACTTATATATTTTACGAATCCTCTGCCCTTTAGAAACTGTGCTTCTTCAATGACAAGAAGGTCTGGATTATGTTCACTAACTAATCTTCGTAGATCGGCTGGAGACGATATAACTTCTGTAAATAAATGGGGGTATTTTTTTAGATTCCTATGATCTTTTATCATAACGAATATGTCCCTAGTCTTTCTGGTGTCCGTATCTGGTTTAACAACCAGTATTATTTTTTTAGTATATGTTGCTGAAGATAATATAACTATCATTTCCTCACTTTTTCTGGAGAACATTGGCCCAGTTAAAACTTTGATTACCATAGTGACCTCTTTTTAAAAAGCAATAAGATCGATATTATCAGATATATCTCTCCCCTTCAATCTACATAATCCTAGAATATATACCTTGAACTTCCTCGTTATAATTGATATGATTTAGGAATTAAAAATTTAATAAACATTCCGCGGTAGCTCAATGGTAGAGCGGCTCCCTGTCGAATAGGCAGCTTCACGCAGAAATGCGAGATGAAAAACCGGGCTAATTCGGGGAAACCTTTTCCGCCAGCCGGCGGATGGCAATCCCGAGCTAAATTCCTACGAAGCTTAGTGACTTGTCCTGAGCTTGTCGAAGGATAAATGTGTAGAGACTATATACCCGGATCCCTTTGGGGATATGAGATAGTCCACCCCTTAACGAAAGTTATGGATCATGTGTAAGGAGA